>Ga0075120_10001358_pt1 | contig 19143 bp, 14 predicted proteins | sample AntAceMetag02UKL_FD_69792 | JGI IMG/M metagenome (GOLD analysis project Ga0075120, IMG submission 69792) | Saline lake microbial communities from Ace Lake, Antarctica - Antarctic Ace Lake Metagenome 02UKL | ecosystem: Environmental > Aquatic > Non-marine Saline and Alkaline > Saline | place... | reverse complement strand
CTCTGCATTTTATCCATGGATTCACTTGCCATGAAATAGCTTAAAGGAATGTCCGGCCGTTTGAAAAAGTATGGTGCCTTTTCATCCCGGTTCCTGGGATAAGCTGATGAAAATATGGCAAAAGGAATTTTAGCATATTCTGCAATATGTTTTTCCAGGCCTTTTTTCAGAAGGGAGGGCTCATGGGATGCCTGCCAGCAGAAATGACCGAAAAGCGTATCCCCTTTCAGTGGTGTTCCAAAGCCGGAACAAGGCTTAAGGATAATATCATATAGTTCCAATCTGCCACCTCCTATGCAAGGGGATTTACATATGCAAATGTCTGTTCAAGATCAGGGTCATCAAACTGGAATTGTATCCTGCCATACCCCCGACTGCCACTGCCGCCTAGCGCATCCATTTCCAGGAGTTTAAGCCCTTTGAGCAACAGGTCTTCCAGTCCCTGATCCTTTTCAAAAACTTTCAGGGTTATGGAAAAGGAAAAAACTGTTTCTGCTGGCACCCTTTCTGTGAATCTTGGATTTGCTGCTGTTCCTTTTATCCTATCTATTGAATTTTCAGACTTCACCTCTGTATATGGAAGGTGCCTTATCTGTGCCTGTTTTTTCCAATTGTCTTCTAGGGGAGCATCAGCAAAAGAAACCCGTGTGGCACCGATCTCATTTTTGTCATCAGTATCTGCTCCACTGGCCCCGAAAAGGGTTACAATCTTCCGACATTTCTATTGATCGCTGCCTTCCAGTTTCCTAAAATCTTTAATCCCCAGAGGCGCGCCATTTGTCATTCCCATAAGCCCGGACTGGAGTTCCAAAAGGGAACGGACCTTGCCTTTCAAAGATGACCCTGGAATATAGGGATCATTGGTATAGGGATGCTTAACAACGGGATTGTCCGTTCCACCAATTCTCATTTCAGTATCACCGGCACCAATATGGAGACCGCTTTTTAAAACAATTTTACCGGTTATTTCTTTAATATCGACAAGTTTCATAATCTATGTTCTCCTTTTAATTGCTGGGACCGTAAAGTTTGTAAAACCCTATGAATGCTTCAAAAAAAGAAGTAAACACATCAAGATCTTCGGGTGATTTCACCTGCTCCACAGACTCTTTGATAAATTTCATGAAATTATCTGAAATAAGCTTGCGGCCTAAAGCATAGGCAGCTTTTGCAGTAACCATATGAACCAACGGAAGGGTTCCAGCCCAGCCATCCCGATTGGCTTTTGCCAGCATGTTCAGTCGGATAATTTCATCAAAGAATTTTCTTAACTGGGTTCCTTTATTTGCTTTAGAGGACTGGTTGTTGTCCTGTGCAATTTGCCTGGCAAATAATTCTGCTGTTTTTGAAAAAAGCTCGGGGTCAATAATTTTAGCGTCCCTGTCTTTCCAGAATTCTATCTTTTCCATTTTTTTAATATCTCCTATCTTCGATTATACTGAATTGTCCAAAGCGGAATACGCAAAGCGCCCCCGTAGGTATATAGCCAATGAGCAATCCTGCTGCCGATATACTTGACTCTCTCCTGTCGTGTGTTTCGTTCCGATTTCAAGGCTACATTCCTTTCAACCGCATATACTAAATGAGATCGCCATTTTGTGCAGGACATCTTTTCAATGGGAATCCCATTTTTACACGTTTCCAATAATGTTTTTTCATTTTGTGCCATACCTATGAAATAATTGATTTTATAAAGGAACACGTTGCTGATCCAGCCATCATCCAGCCATTGTTCCATTTCATCCCTGATCTTTTCAAGGTCATAAAATTCTTTCCAGGTCACCGTCTGATCGAAAACAGTGATCCTGTTTCTGCCCTGATGCTTTGCTGTTTTCAGTGCTGATTCTGAAGCATTAGCAAGGGTATCAATCGGAGTGTGGGGTTTGTGAAGCGTGATACCGGCGGAAAAATGCATTTCCTGATTTCTGCATACATACAACTTGAATTGCTCCTCCAGAACCTTTGTCAATTCTATAATTCTGTTCCATGGCCCAATAAGAAAAAGGTCATCACCCCCTGCAAAAACAGTATATATATCATTGAATCGAAGTTCTTTTTGAAGAAGGTATGGCAGGTATATAACAAAAAAATTGTTCATCTGCCGGCTCAAAGTAGCCAATCGTGAAATGGTATACATTTTTTCCCTGAGCCCGCATGCCATAAAAAGTCCCAGATGATCCACATCTGCTTTGAGAACACCAAGGGCCTCCAGCCCATTTTGTTTCCCCTTAACATCCTTTTTAGATGCTGCTGAGGCAATATCATTTAAGGTTTTAGGACTTCCTGTTTTGTTTTCCCCCCATGCTTCAACCGATGAATAAACCGGGACATATCCATTGATAAATTTTGATGTGACAAGCCCTTGGATGCCTTCTTGTCTTCTTTCTCCAAGGCACCAGTATTTAAGCAGTTTGCCAGCATCAGATATATTATCCGGTTCTCCTTTTGGGAAAAAAAGCTGATACTCTCCAAAAATAGGGTCGGACAATTTTTTCACTGGTGCAATTGTGTCGACTCTTGTAATTGCAATATTGTTTTCTTTTACCAGTTTTTTACCCAGGAAAATGTGATCTTTACACAGGGAACAGGTATGCAGTTCCCCAACAATATTATCTCTATCTGCCGGCCGTTTTCCGCACAGCGGACAAATTGCGGGAGTAAGGTCATTACAGAAATCATCAAGATATGATCCAACTACCCCTCCATATATTTCAAGATCAATTTTTGAAAACTTTTTTTTATCTGCGGCATTGACAAGCCGTTCCCATAATCCTTCAAATCTGGAACTTTCAAAATCCAGATACGTGGCTTTTATCATAGACAGGCTTATATTTATTTCCCCGTAAGCTTTTTTAATCAGCCAGTCATTCACTTTTTTCTCCACCTGGCTGATGGAATCTATGGATTTACTTGTATTGGATGCCAGTATAGTGAACCTCCCGCCGGCATTTAAAAGGATTGATGTGTGGGGCAGCTCAAGTTCCCTGCATAAGAGATCAGCGGCAAGCTCTGACAGGAGAGATACTGAAAAGGACCGTCCCCTTAACAATTTTGAACGATATCTCCGGCTATCCCCATACGCTGAAAAAATAAAATTTTGAATCCCGTTAAAACAACCACTGATTAATAAAAATTTTTCATCTTTCCGATTTTTAATCTTTTGTTCTTCCAAAGTACCGGTAATATCATGATATTGATAAATAGCCGTTGCCAGTGCTGCCGTGGACCGAAGGTGGTCATAGAGGGAGACATCCGGTATCACTCTGCCTACCCTGGCAGCGGGTATTGCCGTTGTAAACCGCTGCATCAGGCTGTCAAAATGTTCAAACCAGAGGGCTGTATTCAGGTCTTTGTGGGCAATGTGTTTCAGCCCTGCAAGAAAATCCTTGAACAATTTTTTATATGCTTCTTCTGCCTGTTTTTTGCTTTCGGGAAGGGTATTATTTTTTTCTTTCGGAAACATGCTTTCTGCGTTCTGAGCCTGGAGAGGATATTGAAAAAAACTGTCTTCTGAAATCAGATGGCCACGATCATCTGAGACTGATAAATGTTCAAAAACAGGCAGCAACCTTGTTTTTTTATAGTCAATGAATTGAACAGATCCTTTGCCTTCTTTATCAAATTCTTCCCTGTCCATACCGCTGCTGATATGGTCGGCCATGGTTATAATCATTTCCATGGGTGAAGACGGTGAATGATGGGCCGCGGCAAGCCTGATAAAAGAATCTCCTTTTCCCCAGGTACCAGTATTGCACTGTGCCGGCAGATATTTTTCCATTTGTTCGATAAATCCTGCCGTGTACAAGGCGTGCCCATGGGAATATCTACCATTATATGAAGGAAGAAAAGATCCTGCATTGTCATTATAATATCCTTCTGGAAGGTCAAGCACATTAGGATCGACAAATTTCCCGATATCATGAAAAAATGCAGCCATTGCGACTTTTAAGATTGTATTGTCCATAAAATTCTCCATTTACAATTATTTTGTCTGTCAATATTAAATTTTTTATTTATTTGAGTTGAATCTTCCCAAGCCCAAAGGCTGTGTTTTTTCCAACATGAACCTTTTCCGCCATCCTGAAAAAGGGAATCATTGGGGCGATATCTCCCTGGTATTCAATTTCCCCTGTCAACCCTCCCATGAACATTTTTGTATCCTGCCGAGCAGAATACCGCTGCCAGTCAAACCAGGAAAGCTGGTTTTCCTTTACTTGGATATCCTGAGCCTGTTTTGCAAGATAGCTGTAATCCAATTCAGGCTCCCCATCCCCATAAGTATTTAAAAGAGAAGTCGTCCGCCGGATCAAAGAACGGGCCAGTAGTGAAAATGGAAGATTTGCCCGTTCCTTCTGCCTTTCCATAATCCGCAAAGGTGTCATAAGTTTTATTCTTACCCTGTCTTTGGGCTCAAAATCTACGGGCATAAGGTCCAGGACAGGAAGTCTGGATGGCGTGGTGATACTGCCTTCCTGTTTATTGTATATCGTCTCTTCTCCGTGAACTACCGACTCCAGTGAAAATCGAGCTCTTCTGCCTTTGATCCGTTTACCAAGACCAATTTCCCCCATCTGGTCAAAGGCATAAATAAAATAGGGCAGGTTCTGATTAATTTTGCCGAACAGAATCAGCGTACACTCAAACGTATCATTTTTTGTAAAATTTGTTTTTCCGGTTAGCGGCGGCTCAAGTACCATTGGATGTGGAGGAGAAGAAACCCTGGACAAATCAGGCATTTCAACAGCATGGGCTGTTTCAAAAACAAGGGCATAAGTACAGCTCTTCCTTAAAATACAGGTAGCACAGGTCTGGTGTTTTAATGCACAGACTGTTTTTTTAAGGGCATGCCCCAATACGCCCCGGAAGGTCGAGCCTTTGTAGAAGGGGAGGATGGCATCATCTTTAAGCTTGAGTTTAAATGTGTATTTCCCGAAAATCATTTCGTTTTCAATCTCCCGAGGTGATAGGTTTGCCGATTTTAAAATATTATGTTTAATGTGCTTTTAAAATGACTTATCATCTCTTAGTAAAACTAAACCTGCTCGTCAATAGGTATAAATACCTATTATCTTTGTTTTAATTCTTAACAGTATATTGATAAACGGACTTATTTTTAAATTTTTCAAAAAAAATTAAGGTTGACATTAAAATAAAAAAAAGGCTTATAGTTTTATAATCCTGGGCTGGACAGATTACAAGAGATTTACGATAACGACCCTTTTATAAATGTTTTGATTGGTTGATTATAAAGTATGATGCACACTGCAGCGCAAATGTTCGGGTACAATGATGTATGGAAAGAAAAACTGGCTGTTTCCATCGCAGAAAAAAATTCTGACCTGATACTGGGATCAGTTAGATTCCTGCCCCTTGAATATTGGAGAAAAAACTTTTTTTTCAAAGGTGCTCCCGACAAAAATTTAGAAAAGTGGACGGGCGGCCGATTTATAGCCAGAAAAACACCTGATGGCACCCACCCGGTCTTTGCTTTAAAACCCATTGGCGCATCTGCAGGGTTTAAGGTATGCCCCTGCTCATCTTCATATCAAGGAAAACATTCAAGATGGATCGAAAAAGGAACAAGGCTTTTGCATACAGATATTCCCATGGATAAAAAATCTTTTCTGGTTGAAAGGTTACATTTTAATATACCGCAGTTGGAAGCAGGTAGCTTGAGGTTTATGGGCGAAGTACCGGAAAATGACATACGATCCGGCCGGGAAAAGGAATTAACCGAATGAGTGAACGCATAACCCCAAAAGAATTTGAACAATGGCTTTTGCAACCTGAAAATGAAAAACTGCTTAAAATCATTGCAGATCGCCTTTATCAAAAAATGATCTTTCAAAATATTTCTTTGCCCGGCTTGAACCTGCAATTATCAGATGCACGGGAAATTTATCAGGAACTTCTGGCGTTTATCCTTCAAAAGCCTGGAATTCAGGAAACCCTTTTACAGGGTGCCAGGGGTATTGCCAGTTACATAAGCACTGGATTTTTAAACCATGTCATTGAAAGAGTCCGCAGCAAGGAGGAAAGCAAGGATATTTATGATAATGCATGGCGATATTTTTACAGGCGTGTATCTGTCGTCTTGAGCGAGTCCAGCGAGGTGAAAACATATAAATCCCGGAACAGGGGGTTATGTTTTGGCATGTCAGATACAAAACCCAATACGATTATCCTGGCTGAAGATCTGATGGCGATTGCTTTTCCTGACGATATTCCAATGAATTATAAAGCCATGACAAAAAAGAAAACCATATTAAAACTGGCAGTTTATTTCTGGAAAGAAAGTGCAGCAGCAACTTTTGAGCCTCATATCAGAATAAGTATCAGGGATTTTGTTTCATGGGTAAATAGGTATGTCAGATTAAGCGCTTCAATAGAGTCTTTTCCTTTAACTGGTAACAGTGAAGAGGAAAAATATAAATTTAACCCCCTGATAAATAAAGCTGATGATCCTGAGCCGGACAGTGAAAAACTTTCGTACATCCGTAAATGGGCTGTTAATTTTTTAAATATTCTCCAGGGTGAAGAAAAAAAAATATTTTATTATTATGAATGTCAGGGGCTTAAAAATAATGAAATCTCAGCATTAATGGGTAAAAAAGCCAACCTTTCATATCAAAGGGATAAACTCAGAGCCAGGCTTAAAACATTTTTGAGACCCCTTGAATGGCTTTCCCCGGAACCTGTATGGAAAAATGAAAGACCTGATCTTGATGCTTTCCGCTTTTTCAGAAATAGATTGTGTGAAAAACTTGAACAAACCATAATGGTCAATGGGGGCTAAACTGACCTTGATTTTAAAAAAAAGAATAATATATCCGTAAACACACTTACCTGGTGATTTTTTTATAAGCGTTTGTAGAAGGGAAAAAAATGTATACTCGAAAACAGGCACTGGCCTTTGCCATCCAAATCCGAACCTGCCCTCCACCAGATGTCAGGAACCAGAAAGACTATCAAACAGAGAACAAAAGGCATAGGGACATATGCCCCTTTTGTTCCACTGACATTAAAAATGAAATTGATGCATGGAACGTATTATCTGTAAACTTTAAAAAAAGAATCAACCCGCCAAACTTTCACCACGATAAAAAAGATATCAAAAAAGGCCAGCTAAGGGTTCTGAATAAAAATCTTTGTCGCTGGCGGGACGGCTATTATTATAATGAACCGCTTGTAATTGTCCTGAAAGATCAAAGCGAAATTGATGATGAAATTCTGGTTGCTCAGACCTGGCATGATATATATCTTGCTTCTCCCGGGGATCTTGTTGTTCCGGAAACGCTCAGAACAGGATCTTATGAATTCTTTATAGAACCCTGGAACATATATATACTTAAAAAACAATATCTTGGTCAATACCTGGGAAAAGTAGCTGATGATGTGGTGGAACAGACACTGAAAATGCATGAAAATCCAAATATACTTCCTGACTGGGCTCCCCGCCTTTTGCCCCTTATGGAAGATGATCCAAGACTATATTTTCAAGAGCTTGAAATAAAAACCGGGTATTCTTTTTCGATTCAGGCAGTCAATGAACTTATGGAAAAACAGACTTCAAACATTTTTTCCTTTGCCAGCGATTCAGTTGATATGCTTATTGCAAAAATAAAAAAGGTTAAGAGTGATATTGAATGGTTGTGGCAGCCAGAAACTATAGAGGAATGCTTTGCATTGCTTCGATTTGCACCGGAAGCCATTAGCCTTTCAGCTTCAGCAGATGATCACAAAGAGATCGTCGCTGCATGCTTATGTCTTCGGGATGGGGAAATAAAAGCAGTAAAACCTGTTGAATGTCCAGTGTTTCATGAAAAATCCTCCTCTGAAGGATACACAGTCACAGGGGAAATTCCAGGTTTTGCGGAGGGTATGAAGGAACTATCTTTCATGTGTTTTATTTCAGATAAAAAAAACAGATCGTTGACTCCTGGAAAATGGTCCTGGGATGGTATCAGTAAAAATTTTTTAGCACGATTTGACAGGATAAAAGGAAAAGACGACTGCGTGTCAATTATTATTATTGATGATATCAGTGAGAAAGACCGTTTATGAGTTCCGGTAATATTTCAAGCCTTGAATTCCTTGCACAAAACGATCAAACAATGTTTAAAGATGTACTCCTAACCTCCAGCTATTCGCCTTTTAAGGAAATTTCACATCAAGACTTTAAAGACAAATATCAGGCAATAATAAGCACTGAAGCGATAACAAAAGGCCTGAAGGAACTTTTTAACCTCTGCCTGTTAACCAATTTTTTATTAAAAGAAGAAGGCGGACAGCCTTCCTGGGCAGAATCTTTTTTAACTGACAATGTAGATGTGAAAAAATATCTTGGACTTAACCTTGGGTCAGCCAAAATGGGTTCCTGGTGTTCCGTGCCTGTCATTTTCACAGGAAATAACACCGCAGATATCCGATTATTTATAATAGGGTTGCTGGACGAAAGACTGGAATACGACACGGTACCTGAGTGGGCTCAGTCGATATTAAGTGATACTTTGCTAAAGGCTGTTGAAACTGCAAAGCAGGTGGCAGAAGGATTTGCACATCCACGCGGGAATAAATCTTTGTTATGTTTCCCGTTCGCTATTCCAGGGGAAACTGTTCAATTTAAAGGTGTCTCCTTGGGACTTCCCCTTGCCCTGGGTTTTACCCGGATTTTAACCGCAAGGCCGGTAACCACAAAGCTTGTGGCTACCGGCGGAATTGAGCCTGATGGAACTATTACAAAAGTGGGCCATCTTGGAAAAAAAATTACCGAGGCTCAATTGAGATTTGACGGGTTGCTTTATCCATTTACAAACAATGTTGTCAGAAAAGAAAAAAAGTCGATACTGATTCCGGTTTCAAATTTCAAACAGGCCTGGATGTTTTTCTCATTGTATTCTGAAAAAGACAAAGATAAATTGTCGCTTTTATCTAATATAATCAAAGACCCGAAACTATTTGCTGAAAATATCGGCAACCTTCCTGCTGAATGGATAGCCTGGATACAAAATGAACGCTCAATTGACGGAACACTATATAAAGTGATTAACAATCCCTCACTTTTTTTTATTTTTACATCTAATTTTGAAAAGACTGTTGACAGGTATCTGCTTGAAAAAGGCAAGGCGATCGGTAAATTGATAAAACAGAATGTGCTTGACCAATTATCCAAATCCTCACCTGTTGCTGCCTTGAAATGGTGTTCAGCTAACTTGTCCCTGGCTAACCACTTGGGTTGTATTAAAAATGCATCAAAATGGAAAAATTATGGTATGGGTTTGACAAAAAAAGTATTGCAGGCTGATATAGAAATCGTTGTCACCTTTTATAACCATGCACTGGTTTTTAATCACAATAGGTTCTTTTTCCATAAAGATCTTTCCGATGAGTTAACAAGACTGCTGGAATTCCTCGAATCACAATATAAGCAAAAATGTGATTTTGGCTGTAGCACGGATCTTCTTACAGGGCGATTTTATGGGACGATTATGCAGAACGTGGCTTTTTGCGGGCCAGGGTATATTGAAGAATCTGAAAAACTTTCTCAAAAAGCCCGCAAGGCACTTGGCAAAGGCACCACACCTGAATTCACGGATGAGTGGACGCGCCACCTGAGCTATATCACCTTTGCCCGGCTTGATGCAGGTAATTTTACAAAAGCAGAGGAAAGCCTGAAAGCATATCTTGAAATCGACATTCTTGAAAATACCCTGATACAGCCGGTAGAATTAGACCCTTGGGGGTATGCTTTACTTGCCCGTTTTTTTTGCCAGGTCAAGGACCATCCATTAGGGGAAAAATTCTATAAGTGGATAGAATCAAAATTTAACACCATTAAAATGGACGTCCATCCATGGCAGCTTTTTGCATATAATACAGGACAGATGGCATACAGTCTCGGTCATATTGATGAAGCCATAAAAATGATGCTCAAGAGTATTGACATTTGCCTTTCAGACCAATTGGGTCCAACTGTTCATGTTATGTCGCTCCTGCCCATATCCCTGCTCGCGTATTACATGAAGGAAGCCAAAAGAACTTTTAAAGTTGATTTTCCCCGGTGGGAAAAAGATATCAGGACATCTGCTGAAAAGCTTGATGCAGATCATTTCAGTTTTTTAAAGGAATCTGATTTTCAAAAAATTCTTGAGGAAGTAAGGATATGCCCTGAACGGTTTTTCCCTTTTACATACCGCTGACATCACATTTTTTTCAGAAGGCAGGGAATAGAGACTTCAACCAAAGTCCTTTAAAAAATCCAGGATATGAAGATGTTCAATACCTTTTACATTGCCCTGGGCAAACTCGTCCATTGATACAACTATTTTCCTAAAATTATCTTTCAGCTTTAAAAGATTTCCAAATTCCCGGTCAATGGTCTGCTGATTGGAAAGAAGATAGGCAACCTGAACATAGAGGGTTTCTCCTGATTTCTTGGCCAGAAAATTGATTTCCATATCCTTGTGTTTTCCGACATAGACATCATACCCATTGAATTTCAGATGCTTGTATACAATATTTTCAAGAATTTTTCCCATATCTTTTTGCTGGAAACCCACAATGGCGTTTCTTAAGCCAGTATCTTCGAAATAATATTTTTCATTAATTTCAAATATTTTTTTTCCGATTATGTCATACCTGCTTATTTTATTGATAAAAAAAGAATCAGACAAAAATTTTAAGTAATTCATTACAGTATTAACGGATAGGCTGACCTTCTGGGATTTTAAAAAATCACTGATATTTTTTGCAGCAAGCATGCTGCCTGTATTATCTGCTAGAAAGAGAACCAGCCTGTCAAGAAAGTTGACATTTCTTATATTATGTCTTGCCACAACATCTTTGAGGATAATGCTGTTATAGATGCTTTTCAGATAATCAAAAACAATTTCTTCATCAAGCGGCAGATGAATCAGATACGGCATACCGCCGAATTTGATATATTTCCCAAATGCATCCATAGAATGATCCAGCTTATGGAAAAATAAAAATTCCTTGTATGAAAGGCTGCTGACCCTTATTTCTGCATATCTTCCGGCAAGGAAGGTAGATAGCTCGCCTGACAGCAGTTTTGCATTGCTGCCCGTGCAGAATATATCATAGCGCGGATTTTCATTCAGATCTCTTAAAGTTTTTTCAAAAGATTCAATTTCCTGGACTTCATCAATCATCACCACATTTTTACAGGTTTTGTCTGTTTTTTGAATAATATGGTGATAAAGGTCTTTGTAGTCTTTCAGGTCGTCAAATGCCAGTTTTTCCTTATCAATAAAAATGATGTTGGTGTTTGGCTCAGTTGTTTTAATCATTTCTCTGATTTGCTTCATCAGATAGCTTTTTCCAGTTCTACGCTGTCCCGTCAAAACTTTAATGATATTTTGCCCGATATAGGGTTTTATTTTGTTTAGATAATCATTTCTTGGTATTATTTTCATTATACTGAAATCTCCCCAATAAAAATAGCTTTAGTTTCATTATAATAAAACTACACTCATATTCAATGATTATTTTAATTATAATGAAACTATCTGGCATTTGCCGAATTTGGCAGTGCTGCCATTTTCGGCAAATGGTATTGGAACGACGTCCGAACCGGGCCCAATCTCTCTGCCATCCTGTCCTGAGGGATACCAAGGCGGCTCATGCGGAATATCTTGATATCTCTGCCCATATGGGTTGCGGCACGAAGATCGGCTAAGTAGGTGTCCACAGTTCGCCTGGCCCGTCCGATGGCCTTTCCGATATTTGCGGAGCTTAGACAGGAGTCTCTTATGTATGCGCGCCGGGCAGTGTCCTTTGCCTCATCTTCCAGTCAATTGTCTCAGGCCGATGGCTTTTTTTGAAAAATATTTAGTTTAAGTTTCTTTTCTACTTTGTGCCCAAACTGGGAGTTTGTTATTATTCTAATTAAATAAACAATCAGCCATAAAATAAATATGGGCAAAAAAATGGTGCTGATAATGAATACCATTATCAAGGAAATAAAATTTTCAAACAGGTTAGGAACTTCTGTTTTCAGCCAGAGTTGAAACTCTTTGAATTTAGCCCCCAAGTCTCCCAGCGCAGCAATTGCTTTTTTAGTTCTGCTGAAGAACCCGTTTTCAGGCAGGCTTTTTTCTTCTTGAGAATCCTCCATTGATATTTCCTCAACAGGGGTTCTTTTTTTTATTTCTTTAACACTTGTTTTTATATTATCGACGGACTGGTTATACTTATTTTTTAAATGATAATCATATATCCAATTGTTAATGGCGACTTCTGCCGGAATAATAAATCTTAAAACAACCGCCAGTAAGACAAGATGTTTGCCTATGGCTAATATGTTTATGGGAAGATATTTATTTAGCCACAGCCCTGTCAGCCAAACGAACAAACCAGGTAACAATATAAAATTAATAATGGAGTCTGGGAATAATCTTAGAAAAAATTCCTGAATACCAATAGATGCCATTGCTGCAAGTAAAATCCATGAGAACCTCTCCACAAGATCATTTAAAGGATCCAGCCATTCAAAAGGGCTAAAGGTGATAGTCCCAACAACTTCGAATCCGATATCAATTTCCTGAAGAACGGAAACAAGGGCATTTGTGGCTCGACACAACCCATACGCGATGGTCGCCCTTTTAAGGGTTTGATCAAGATATTCAATACACCTTTGGTCAATACTTGTTACGCTGGGGCTGTTAAAACTGATATTCCGGATGGGGGTAATCAAAACGCAGGAAATGATTAAAACAATGAAAAGTGATTTCATTATCGCCGGCATATCAGCAATAAATAATTTCTGATTATCGAGTACTTCATTATTCATATTTATCCATCCTTAAATAATTTTAATAACAAAAACGAATTCCTGAATACCGACAAAATCAAGCATAGTAAATAAATAATGTCGTGTAAATATTAATTTAACCGAAATAGTTCTTGATAACATATAAGAAAAACTTTTTTATTTTAAATGTGCCCCAGGATTATACAAAAGAGGCCATTATCAAAGAAAAAGCTTGGCATTGCCCTGGAACATTTTAACCGGTCAAGCCAGCTTTTAAAAAATATCTATGATCTGGGGGCTGCCATTATTGCCTTTGAAAAAAGAATGGCATGATACTCATCTGGATTAAGTCAGACCATTGACTTTAGTTTTGGTTTAATTTATTTGTCTATTCAAGGTTACATGAAATTACGGCACAAATGACAACACGCATAGGGAGGAATCGCATTATGACAAAGGAAATCGGTTTTGAAATGGCAGCATCCAATCTCCGCTTCGGGCCAGGTGTGACCGCTGAAATCGGCATGGATCTCAAGGATTTGGGTGTCAACAAGGTGTTGGTGATGACGGATCAGCGATTAAGTAAACTTCCCCCAGTTGCTATAGTAATCAAATCCCTGGAAAGCGAGGGAGTTGATTATACATTATACGATAAAGTACGCGTGGAGCCCACGGACCAGTCTTTCAAAGAAGCCATCAGTTTTGCAAAGAAAAAATCCTATGATGCATTCGTAGCTGTGGGCGGTGGGTCAGTCATTGATACAACCAAGGTCGCCAATCTGTACACCACCTATCCCACGGACGACTTTTTGACATATGTTAATGCTCCCATCGGAAAGGGCAAGCCCGTTCCTGGCCCTCTGAAACCCTTGTTTGCCATCCCCACCACGGCTGGGACAGGCAGCGAAACCACGGGTGTGGCCATTTTCGACCTGGAGGAAATGCACGCCAAAACCGGCATTGCCAACCGTCATTTAAAACCTAGCCTTGGCCTTGTGGATCCTGATAATACACTGACCATGCCCAGGATGGTAGCTGCTTCCACGGGACTTGATGTGTTTACACACGCCATTGAGTCCTACACGGCAATACCTTACACAGATAGAGAAAGACCAGAACGACCCATTTATCGTCCGGCTTACCAGGGATCCAATCCCATCAGTGATATCTGGGCATTACAGGCCCTGGACATCATGTCCAAATATTTCGTAAAATCCGTAGAAAACCCTGATGATAAAGAGGCCAGGGGATGGATGATGCTGGCGGCAGCTTTTGCAGGCGTTGGTTTTGGCAATGCCGGTGTTACCCTGCCCCATGGGATGTCCTATCCTGTTTCAGGATTGGTTCGTGACTATATTGCACCGGATTATCCAATGGATCACCCCATTATCCCCCATGGTATTTCAGTTGCCTTGAATGCACCGGCAGTCTTTCGTTTCACTGCATCCTCAAACCCCCAGCGTCACCTGGAAGCGGCTAAAGCTCTGGGTGCCGATATCACCAGCGCAAAACCCGAAGATGCAGGGGAAATTATCGCACAAACTGTGATTGGATATTTCAGGCGTTTTAATCTGCCCAATGGTTTAAAAGATGTGGGATTCAGCGAATCCGATATTCCCAGACTCGTGGAAGGAACCCTTCCCCAGCATCGGGTGACAAAACTCTCTCCCCGACCTGCAGGAGCGGATGAGTTAGCGGGCATTTTCAAAAATGCTATGCGGTATTGGTAGAAAAGCAATTAAAATTCTAAACAAGGATGGCCTGCAAGAATATTTTGATCAGGCCATCCTTTTTATACTTAAAGATCTGATACAGAATAGTTAAACGACAGGTCTTGGCAATACTCCTGCCCGCTCGGCAATCTCAGGGACCATGTGTTCCCATTCAATGGCCATCATGTGAACACCTGCCACCCCTTCCATTCCCTTGAACTCTTCAACCTGTTCCAGGGCAAAGCGTATGCCCTCTTCTGACTGGTCTCTTTTATCCACACCTTTGAGACGTTTGACCAGGGAATCCGGGATATCCATACCCGGTACATATTTTGACATGAAATTTGCCATACCAGCATTTTTCATGGGTGTCACCCCGGCCAGGATATAACATTTCTCATGGAGTCCCATGTCCACGACCTTTTTCATAAAATCCCGGAATTTGTCCATGTTAAAAATACACTGGGTCTGTATAAAATCTGCCCCTGCAGTAATTTTATTGGCAAGCCTGTACACCCTGTATTCATAAGGATCAGCAAAGGGATTGCAGGCAGCACCGATAAACATTTTAGGCGGGACATCAATGTCTTCGCCATTCATGAACTTTCCCTGGTCCCGCATTTTCTTTACCAGTGCGATGAGCTGCATGGAATCAATATCATGAACATTTTTTGCCTCGGGATGGTTTCCAAATGTCTGATGATCACCGGAAAGACAGAGTATGTTCCTTATACCAAGGGCATAGGCCCCTAAAATATCGCTCATTATGGCCAGACGGTTCCGGTCCCGGCAAACCATCTGAAAATTGGGTTCAAGTCCTTCTTGAATCATCAGTGCAGATCCTGCCATGGAAGACATTCTGACCACGGCTGTCTGATTATCCGTAATATTTACCGCATCCACATTGCCTTTAAGATATTTAAATTTTTCTTTCAGATGTGCAACATTGGCACCCTTGGGTGGGCCGCATTCCCCTGTAAATGCAAAATGTCCGGCTTTCAGAACCTTTTCAAGATTACTACCTGATTTGAGCTTACTCATTTTGGTTCTCTCCTTTGTCTGTTAAATATTTCCCTGAACCAGTTCTTCCCTGATACTTTTTCTCGGTCCGCCATGTCTTGCGCTTTTCCAGTTTTTTACCCCCTTGACACCCATAAGATCTGCAAGTTTTCCAGCTTCCATTTTCTTTCTGACAATCAAATCCCAGATGCAGACTATCTCTTTATTCACTTCACAAATCCCCTGGGATGATCCGCCACAGGGACCATTCATAAGGCTTTTGGCGCATCTGGCAATGGGGCACAGCCCTCCAAAATCATGGATGGCACAGGTACCACAGCCAGCACACCGTTCTTCCCAGACCCCGTGTTGAGTGGCACCACCCAAAAAAGTGGTGTTGACACCGGGATAAAATGTCTGGTCAGGATACATTTCAGATAAAAACTGGGGTCCGACACCACAGGCAAGAGAGATCACTGCATCATAATTTCCCACTTTTTCACTGATACCTGCTATATATTCATTATCACATTGTCTTTCCAGAACTTCAATTTCAATGTCAATGTCTTTTCCCTGTTTTTTTCTGGCAATTTTTATTGAGGATGCCAAAATTTCAACCTCTTTTAATCCCCCAGCATTGCAGACTGTGACGCACCCCTTACACCCGGCGATGAGAATTTCCTTATCGTCTTCTACCATGGCCAGGATCTCTTGAAGAGACTTCCGATCTGCTACTATCATGATTCACCTCTATATTTTTTTTAAGTTGTGTCGAAAACTCAAATTTTCCAGCACAGCTTAATTTAAAGTTTCACGCCGCATTGTTTTTTTTTACCGGACTGGGCCCCAACTCCCTGATTTGGGATACCATCTCATTGGCAATTTCGGCAAATCTTGCTCCCTGGGCACTGGACAGGTTATACATTTGTACCCGTTCAGGCTCAATGCCTAGCTCTGTCAATGTTCTTTTAACATATTCCACCTTTCTTCGGGCCTTAAGATTGCCTTCAATATAATGGCACTCACCTTCAAGGCATCCTGCAACATATACACCGTCCGCTCCGTCTTCAATTGCATTTAGCAAGTGAAGGATGTCCACCCTTCCCGTGCATGGCACCTGAATGATTTTGACATCAGCAGGATAAGAAAGTCTCATGGAACCTGCCAGGTCCCCGGCTGCATATGCTCAATATTGACAGCAAAAAGCGATTATCCTGGGTTCAAATTCTTGGGTCATTATTAACCTCCGTTTTTGGGGTCAGGCTTGCGTTGTTGCGTTATTATGTTCAATACCGCAACAACGCAAGCCTGACCCCAGCTATGGTTTATGCCTCTTGAAAAAGCGCATCTGTCTTTGCCATTATCTGCTGATCAGTAAAATGATTTAGTTTAATTGCCTTACCCGGACATTCTGCCACACAGGCACCGCACCCATGACACTCGGATGCATCAATCTGTGCATATCCATCCGCATGAATATAGGGTATGTGATAAGGACAGGTTCGAACACAGGTCAGACACACCGCACATTTTTCAGGCGTGACTTCTGCCACCACACCACCCACCATCAAAGAATCCCTTGAAAGAATTGTCATAGCACGGGCAACGGCCGCTCTTGCCTGGGCAATACTTTCTTCAAGGGGTTTAGGATAATGCGCCAGACCTGCCACAAAGAGCCCATCAGATGCAAAATCCACGGGCCGAAGCTTTGCATGAGCTTCCACCAAAAAACCTTCATCGTTTGTCGGTACTTTGAATTTTTCAAATAATTTCTTGTTATCCCCCGGAACAACACCCGAGGCCAAAACAACAAGATCTGGATTAATGGTTACCGGCATCTGGAGAACATGATCTATGACAGCGAACTCAAGCTCTTTGTTTGAATTTAACCTCAAGATCGGCATTTTTTCAAGGTCATATCGAATGAAAAGAACGCCTAACCCCCGTGCCTCCTGGTAAAGATCTTCCCTGAACCCATATGACCGGATATCCCGATAAACCACATAGACCCGTTTTCTTCTATCCAATGTTTTCAGCGCAATGGCACTTTTCAAGCTGTGGGTACAGCAAACCTTGCTGCAGTATGGATTTTCATTGTTTCTGGACCCAACACACTGGATAAAAACAATGGACGTGGCTTTTTTAATGCGTACGTCCTCTTCCCGCAAAGCCGCATCCATATCCAGATGGGTAAGCACATCCGGGTGCTCGCTGTAGAGGTACTCATGGGGTTTGTATTCCATTCCCCCGGTGGTAAGGATGGCTGCACCATGTTCAATAATGGTCTGTTTTTCATTTTGATTGGTTTTTAAGGTGGTGACAAAATTTCCCATGGAGCCTGTAAAAGACGCAACTTCAGTATCAAGGTACAAGTTGATGGATTCACTGGCATGGGTTTTTGCGATCAGATCCTCAAGATATGTTTGTATTTTTTCTCCCTGCCAGGTGGTGTTCAGATGCCTGGCAATCCCGCCAAGCACAGCTGCTTTTTCAACCAGATGGACCTCAACTCCCTGGCTGGCTGCAGTAAGCCCAGCTTCCAGACCTGCCACACCACCTCCCACCACAAGGAGGGAGTTTTTAATATCAAGGCTGACCTGATGCAAGGGTTCCACAAGTGCTGCTTTTGCCACTGCCATTCGAACCAGATCCTTTGCCTTTGCAGTTGCCTTTTCCGGTTCTTTCATATGGACCCAGGTGTTTTGATCACGGATATTGGCCATTTCAAAGAGATACTTGTTCAACCCTGCATCCCTTATGGTTTCCTGGAACAATGGCTCATGGGTCCTGGGAGAACAGGCTGCCACAACAATTCTGTTGAGCTTGTGTTCCTTGATAATTTCTTTCATATGATCCTGGGAATCCTGGGAACAGGTGAACAATTTGTCTTCCACATGAACAACATAGGGTAGTGTGCTTGCATAATCCCTTACCGCCGGCACATCGGCTATTCCACCGATGTTGATACCGCAGTTACAGACCCAGACACCGATTCTTGGGTCTTGCCCTGAAAAATCAGTTTCAGGCGGAAGTTCCCTGGTACGGGTCTGGCTCCATCGGCCATCCTTTAATTGCATTGTGGCCGTGGCAACTGCGGCAGAAGCCTCCATAACAGAGGAGGGGATATCTTTGGGTTCCTGGAAAGCACCACAGACATAAATGCCTTTTTTACTGGTGCACACGGGTGACAAATTATCTGTCGCAGCAAAGCCGTGAGAATTGAGTTCTATACCCACTTTCTCCGCAAGTTTTTGAGCATCTCTGTTTGGCGCAAGCCCAATGGAAAGGATCACCATGTCAAAAATTTCTTCCACCATGCTCCCAGCTTCCGTGGAGTAAACAATTTTGTATTTATCTCCTGATTCCGGAAAAACAGAATGGATTCTGGATCTGACAAATCTAACACCATGGTTATCCTGAGCCCTGATATTGTATTTATCAAAATCTTTGCCATGGGTTCTCATGTCCATGAAAAATATGGCTGCATCCAGTCCCCTGGCACTGTGTTCTTTTGCAATCACTGCCTGTTTGTTGGCATACATGCAGCAGACACCGGAACAATAGGAATGATCTCCTTTATTGATGTCCCTTGATCCCACACACTGAAGCCAGGCAATCTTTTTGGGTTCTTTATGATCAGACGGGCGCACCAGGTGGCCG
>Ga0075120_10001352_pt1 | contig 19241 bp, 17 predicted proteins | sample AntAceMetag02UKL_FD_69792 | JGI IMG/M metagenome (GOLD analysis project Ga0075120, IMG submission 69792) | Saline lake microbial communities from Ace Lake, Antarctica - Antarctic Ace Lake Metagenome 02UKL | ecosystem: Environmental > Aquatic > Non-marine Saline and Alkaline > Saline | place... | reverse complement strand
TGCAAGGACCAGGAAGGATTGCGCGTTCTTTATGGGATGTACGCCTTTGACGCAAACTACGCCATGGTATTCGGAAAGAGGAAAGAATTTCTGGAAACCTTAGAGGTCATTAACTCCCAGATGCAGGATCGTTTGGATGTTCGCGTCAAGCTACAGATTACACACATAAAACCGGAATTGCTGAAGGATTTGCTTGAATATCCCGAAAATGTGGAGAAGCGTGAGGCCTGGTTCAAAAACGTTCAGGCCAACATGGACGCCATGTTCAAGCAGGCTGCCGGTGATCCTGAAGTAATGGATGTGCTTATAGATGTAATTTATGGCACCGTAATTCAAGGTCTTTACGTTTCGTGCGAACTGGCCTTGAATAACGAATCCGGCGACAAGATGATTGCCCTGTTCAATGCCCAGGCCCAGCGTGTGGAAAAATTTGATGTCTTACTTAATACATTCAAGGACCCGGAATTGATTAAAATGGTGAAGCTTGTGGAGAGGGATCCATTGATGGATGACATTAAGGATCTAATCAAAAGTAAAAAGGGCAGGCTCAACCGCCAGGACGTTGAGAAAATTCTCGCAGGTGTAAAGTCTGTAAGAAATTCTTTTGCCAAAAAGTGCAGGTAACTATAATTTTCAGAGGGGGGGGGATTAAACGCCCCCTTTTTTAGGTTGCTGTGAAAAATGAAAAAATCACACGTAGGCAAAAGAACGTATCTCGTATGCTTAGAGAGAAGAAAAAGCTTGAAAAGGATAGGTTTAAAAAGTATAAAAAGAGAAAGTAAAAGCCAAAGGAAAAGGTTACCTTGTAAGAGCATATGCGCCCTGAACAAATATTAGACAGAGCATTGTGGTTGTTGGAAGGAAAGGAGAGGAGATTTTATGAAGTTAAATGTAAAGAACGAAGAAAAAGGGACACTGGTATCCGTCACGGGCAGAATGGATGCTGTTTCATCGCCCGAGTTCGAAAAAGAACTGGGCAGGTTAATCGATGAGGGAAATGTAAATTTCATTATCGATTTAACTGAACTCGACTATATAAGCAGTTCCGGTCTCAGGAGTGTTCTGATAACGGCTAAGAAACTCAAAGGGAAAAATGGGCGGATACTGCTCGCTTCTCTCCAGCCCGTCGTAAAGGAAGTCTTTGAGATTTCGGGATTCAGTACCATTATTCCTATTTATGAATCTGTGGAAGACGCAATGGCGGCTCTGTGATTCGCGGGGAAGATTTCCCGGCTTTTATCACAATGGCATTAATCGTATAATTATATAATCTAACTGTGGATGTATTTTATGAAATCTTTAAAGCTTTCAGCCCTTATTGAAAATCTTGATCAGTTCATATCTTTTGTCCATAAATGCTCCGTAGAATGCGGCTTTGAGGGCAAAAAAGTAATGGAAATAGAGCTTGCCGTAGAAGAGGCTCTGGTTAATGTATTCAATTACGCCTATCCCGGTGGAGAGGGGCAGGTGGAAATGCGATGCGCCCTGGAGGAGGGCAAAAAATTCGTAATAGAGATACGTGACAAGGGCATACCCTTTGACAGCCTTTCCCGTCCCGATCCCGATACAACAGCCGATATTGAAAACAGAGAAATAGGGGGGCTGGGAATCTTCTTTATTTTGAAAGTGGCGGATGAAGTGCGATACGGTCGCAATGATGACACGAACGTTTTCACTATCGTGTTTCTGGTCTAAGGTGTGTTTAGTGGGAATACTTTTGATTAAAGCAATCCGTGTAATCTGCGAAATCTGTGAATTCTGAATTATGCTAAACACAAAAATAAAAAAATACTGTAAATTTATAGTCTCTGCCGCACTCTTTCTGATTATTATATGTGTGTCACCCGCCAGGAGTGATGCCCTGAAAAAGGTATCATTCATACCTCAATGGGTCCCCCAGGCCCAGTTCGCAGGGTACTATATCGGACTTGAAAAGGGTATCTACAGGAAACACGGAATAGATTTCACCATAATTACCGGAGGGCCGGACTATCCGCCATCAGAGCTTCTTACAGATGGGCGTGCGGATTTTGCTTCGCTTTGGCTATCTACTGGAATTCAGATGCGAGCGAGAGGAGAGAAGATCCTCAACATTGCCCAGATAATGCAGAGATCGGCATTGATGCTTGTGGCTAAAAAGGCGAGTGGTATTGAAAAGCCCCGGGACATAAACGGCAGAAAGGTCGGGTTATGGGGTGCTGTATATCAGATTCAGCCCCGGGCATTTTTGAGAAAATACGATCTTGCGGTGCAGATTATTCCCCAGTCCTTTTCCGTCAATCTCTTCCTTAGAGACGGTGTCGATGTGGCCTCGGCAATGTGGTACAACGAATATCATACGATTCTGAACTGCGGTATCGATCCGGGCGAGTTGACCACATTTTTCTTCCATGAACATGGTCTCAATTTTCCTGAAGACGGTATTTATGTGCTTGAAGAGACGTACAGGAAAGATCCGGAGCTGTGTGCGGCTTTTGTGCTGGCTTCTATCGAGGGGTGGCGTTATGCCTTTGATCATCCCGATGAAGCATTGGCTGTTACTATGAGGAACCTCAAAAAGGAACATATTCCCACGACTCTGGTTCATCAGAAATGGATGCTGGAAAGGATGAAAGATTTAATTTTGTCAGAAAAGGGTGAGGATGCCGGCATGGGAAAACTCCTGCTTGAGGATTATAACCGCGTTGCGCAAGGTCTGAAGGACATGAGGCTCATAGACTCGGTTCCCGGTTTTAACTCTTTTTATAAGGTGATCAGAAACAACGATGAAAAATAGGGGATTGGCCTTCAAACTTATACTGCTCATATTGAGCAGTGTCACACTGATTTTTCTGGTGATTTTCGGCTACAACTACATGTATTCCAGAAAAATCATCATCGAAAATGTCGAAAAAAATGCAATGAACCTCGCTAAGGCGACGGTGAATCAGATCGACGTCGTCCTCAGTTCCATCGAAAAAGTCCCCGAAAATCTGACCTATGTACTTGAAAGATCACTCTGTGCCGGCGAGGAGCTCAACAATCTTTTAAAATATACTGTGCAAAAGAATACGGAAATTTACGGGTCGGCCGTTGCCTTTGAACCCCGGGCATATGACGGCGAAAAAGAACGATATGCCCCCTATTTTTATAAAAGTGGTGGTGAGATAAAATATTCTGATCTTGGTGCAGCATCATACCAGTACTTCTTCCAGGACTGGTATCAGATTCCGAAAGAGCTGAACCAGCCTGTCTGGACCGAACCTTATTTCGATGAAGGGGGCGGCAACATAATCATGTCCACCTATTCCGTACCCTTTTACAGGACGATGGCAGGGAAGAAGGGTATTGCAGGGATCATTACGTCCGATATTTCACTCTCGTGGCTTCAGGAAATAGTCGCTTCAATCAAGATAGCTGAAACAGGGTACGGGTTTCTCATATCCCAGAACGGGACCTTTGTCACCCATCCCAAAGAAGACCTCGTCATGAACGAGACTATTTTCAGCCAGGCAGAGGCGCTGGGAAATGAGGAATTGAGGAGAATCGGAAGGAAGATGATTAATGGGGAATCGGGCTTTGTTCCTTTCCGCAGCATTCTGACGGGGAAACTGTGCTGGATGGTTTATGCACCGCTGTCCTCCAGCAAATGGTCTTTAGCTGTCCTCTTTCCGCAGGACGAACTAATGGCCGATGTGGTGCGCCTCAATAAAATTATGATAACACTCGGCCTGATCGGTTTTGCATTTCTCCTTGTCGTTATCGTCTTTATTGCCAGATCGATAACAAGGCCGCTGAGTTCACTTGCCGGTGCAGCCGAAGATATTGCGCAGGGAAACCTCGATGCTGCGATTCCCGAGATCAAAACGGGGGATGAGGTGGGGAAACTCGCCCAGTCCTTCGATTACATGACAAAATCATTGAAACAATATATTGCCGATTTGACGGAAACGACAGCCGCAAAAGAGAGGATAGAGAGCGAGTTACAGATAGCACATGACATCCAGATGGGAATTCTGCCAAAGATCTTTCCCGCCTTTCCCGATATGCCAGAATTCGATCTCTATGCCACACTTGAACCGGCCAGGGAAGTGGGAGGAGATCTCTTCGACTTCTTTTTCCTCGACGATGAGCATCTCTGTTTTAACGTGGGTGATGTTTCGGGAAAGGGCGTGCCTGCATCTCTATTCATGGCCATTACCAAAACGCTGATAAAGACGAGGGCCGCCAAAGACATGCCGTCAGAGGTTGTCTTGAACCTGGTCAACCAGGACCTTTCCGAGGACAATCCGTCGCTTCTTTTTGTAACGCTCTTTCTCGGGATTATCAATATCAAGGACGGAACAGTGGAATACTGCAATGGCGGCCACAATCCACCCTATATTATTCGCACAAGCGGAAAAATCGAAGCGGTTGAAACAACAAACGGGATAGCCCTGGGTGTGATGGAAGGTTTTTCCTTCCAGTCCAAGCGGTTCGTTTTAAACAAAGGGGATGTCATATTTATCTATTCCGATGGTGTTACCGAGGCCATGAACAGCAAGTTTGAGCTTTTTTCCGAAGAAAGACTGGAGGCAGAACTGTACAGACTCAAGGGCCTCCCCGTTGGTGATATCATAGCAGGCGTCATGGAAAAAATCCGCGAGTTCTCGCAGGGCGAACCCCAGACGGACGACATCACTATGATGGCTATCCAATATAACGGGAGCGATGAAGCACCCAATATCGTTGTGACACCATGTCCCGAAAACCTTCCAATCTGATATACGTAATTTATGATAGAGGAATCGGCCATGGAACTGTATCAAAATAGATAAGAGATAAAAGGAAATTTCAAGACAAGGAAGATAAAATTGAAGGCCGGTTCTTTTATGTCAACATGCCTCGATTTTGTTTTTGGTGATCCCACCGGGAATCGAACCCGGGTTACCGGCGTGAGAGGCCGACGTCCTGACCGCTAGACGATGGGACCACTTGGTTAAAATTTGTTTTGGTGCAATAAATATTCAAGCAGGGTTCGTTTGTCAAATGTTATTTTAAATACCGCCTCAGGCATTCGGCTTTTTCCCCTTTCTGAATCCAAAAATAAAATAGATGATAAAGCCGATAAAAGGTATTAATGCTATAAATCCCCACATGGCCTTCTTGCCTATTGTGCTGAAATCCTTTAATAAAACATCTACCATTGCCAAAATGGTCATTAAGAAAAACGGTATACTTATTCCAATAAACATAATAGTTGTTTTCAAAACTGATTTTAACCTTTCAAAAGCCTGGCGATTTTTAGAATAATATTTGCGTAGTATTTGCTCCTATTATAATGTAGCAGTATCTTATAAGCTTTTTTGTTGTCTGTTTTTTTTTGCCACCCATGGTTTTTCAGGTAGTTTGCAATACTTGCTATTGCATCAGCATGGTTAAAAAGATCTATACAACCATCGCTATCCCCGTCTTTTGCGAGTATGAGTATATTGCTGGGCATAAATTGAGCAATTCCCATTGCTCCTGCATAAGATCCATAAACAGTTAACGGGTTAATGTTTTCTTTATTTGTATGTCTGAGAAAAGCCTTTAGCTCTGAATATGCCCATTTTGCTTTTTTATCTGCTTTTTTATCAAATTCTTTTTTTGTAAGTGGAGATGAATTTGAGATTTTGCGCCATAACATGCTTTTCATGTCTGCATCTTTCAGAGAAGCCATGGTTGAAAGTGTATTTAATACAGACCTTCTTCCGAGAAAGGTTCCGAGTCTGGTTTCAACCAGTATTATGGCAGCAATTATTTCTTTATCAACGCTGTAAGCCTTTTCGGTTTTTTCAAAATAAACCCTGTGTTTTTCAAGATATTTTTTTGTTTTTTTAATAGACCTTTTTGATGCAAACTGATCGTAATTTAATTTTCCTTCACTATGCTTAAAAAAAAGAGAAATTCCTGATGCATCAAAATCAATTTTCGGGCTTTTATAGATGGTATTGATTCTGTCCTTATTAAAACCATCGTGTATAAGCCTTTCTTGCAGCGCATTAAAATACCGGCTTTTCTTATTTTCCTTTGCCGGAGTCTGAACAGGCAGGAAAAGGTTTAAAGCAACAAGGCAAATAATAAACAAGTATATTCTGCGAGTTGTTTTAATAAGCAAAATCAATTTTCAACCTTAGGATGTTGTTAAGTTTTTAAGGGAACCATCTTCTGTTTCCGTTTTGTAAATGTTGTTAGCTGCCTGTATCCGGCTGAAATCAACAAAGGCAATACTTTGTCATAGTGCTGTCCAATACTTTCCGGTTTATGAGAATCTGATCCAATAGTGATATTGATTCCGAGTTTATAACATTCTCTGATAATTGCCGGAGATGGAAAGACTTCATTGACAGGATATTCATATCCGCTTGTATTTATTTCAACAGCCAGATTTTTCTTTTTTATTTTTAATAATATCTTATGAAACACTTTATCAAAGGATGCTGATGGTTTCCAGCCAAACTTTTTTATAAGGTCAATATGGCATATTACATCAAAATAGTTATAATCAAGCATTTTCTCAAGCTGTGAAAAATAAAGGCCGTAGACATAATCAATATCCAGATTGCCTTTTTTCCAGTCGGATTTACTGGTAACTATATCCATGTCTCCGAGAAAGTGCAAGGAACTTCCTATCATATCAAATGAATATGTATCCACAATAGTTTGAAAAAAATCAGTATATTCCGGGACGAAATCCAGCTCAAGCCCGGCCTTAACTTTAATTTTACCTCTGTATTTATGTTTTAATTGTTGAACGGCCTGGAAATAGAGGGGAACTTCTTTCGGGGTCATTGAAAGCCTTTTCCCATAATCATGCATTGTAAGGTGATCCAGAAAGCACATTTCCTTTAAACCCATAGTAATTGCTTGTCGTATATAAGCTTCCATGGGGCCTCTGGCATGGTTGCAGAGTTGAGTATGAACATGGTAGTCAATCATTTTTTTATTATGTCCTGAGCATTTCTTGATTGAATTAAAATGACATGCTATATGTTAAACTGTCAAACAATAATAATTCTCTATGTATTTCTGAGGTTAACATTTTCGCCTTCCTTGCCTGACGAAAAAATGTCACGTTCTGCAAAGGTTTCGCTTTTGCAAGAGTACAGCAATAAGACATTTTTTAAAGGTAGTTATTAATGATTTTGTGAGGTCAATGAAAAAAAATATAAAAACAGTTTTTTGCTGTCAGTCATGTGGATATCAGGCCCCTAAATGGATGGGTAAATGCCCCGACTGCGGACAGTGGCAAACTTTTATTGAAGAGACCCAGGCCAGGGAGATTCCCTGCGCCGGCAAACCTCATCCTGATTCGCAGCCTGTTTCTATTGCTTCTATTGAGCTTGAGAAAGAATACCGGCTGCTAACAGGAATTAAAGAGTTTGACCGGGTTTTAGGCGGTGGTCTTGTTCCAGGTTCTGTTGTTCTTATAGGAGGAGATCCGGGAATCGGCAAATCCACGCTTATGCTTCAGACCCTGCACTGCCTTGCAAATCAAGGTCACAAAACTCTTTATATATCAGGAGAGGAATCTATAAGGCAGATAAAAATACGCGGCAGGAGGCTTTCCGCAGATTCCCATGACTTGCTGCTGGTTTCAGAGATAGATATTGACGCCATAGTATCGATGATTAAATCTGTACAGCCGCATGCTATTGTTATTGATTCTATCCAGACCATGTTCAGCTCAGAGCTGGCATCTGCTCCCGGCAGTGTGAGCCAGATAAGAGAATCAACATTAAGGCTTATGCGCACGGCTAAAAAAACAGGGATCCCGATATTTTTAGTGGGGCATGTAACAAAGGATGGAGCAATAGCCGGGCCAAGACTTTTGGAACATATGGTTGATAGTGTTCTTTATTTTGAAGGAGACAGAAACAACATCTTCAGGATATTACGGGCGGTAAAAAACAGATTTGGATCAACTAATGAAATCGGCGTTTTTGAGATGAATGAAAAAGGGCTTGTTGAAGTTGCCAACCCTTCTGCGATATTTCTTTCCGAGCGTCATTTAAATGTTTCCGGATCAGTTGTTACATCAAGCATTGAGGGTACACGGCCAATACTTATTGAATTACAGGCTCTTGTCAGCAGTACAAGTTTTGGAAATCCTCGAAGGACAATTCTTGGTCTTGACAGCAACAGGGTTGCATTGCTTGCGGCTGTAATAGAAAAAAAAATAGGCATGCATCTGATGGGGCATGATATTTTCATGAATGTTGCCGGAGGGGTTAAGGTTGATGAGCCCTCGATTGATATGGGGATAATTGCGGCAATTACATCAAGTTTTTTAGACAAACCAATTTCCGAAGGAACGCTCGTTGTTGGTGAGGTTGGTTTAACAGGAGAAGTAAGAGCAATCAGTCATATTGATATCAGGGTTGTTGAAGCAAAGAAGATGGGCTTTAAGAAATTGCTTGTGCCTGCAGGCAATCTTAAAAGGATGAGCAAGGCGAAGGGAATAAAGCTTATTGGAATATCAACCATATCAGAAGGAATTGATGAGTTGTTTTAGGAAAGCATCAATCCGACCGACCAAAAACTGATTATTTTCCTTACCGGGAAGCTTTAGCTTCAATCTTTTTCCAAAACTGCTCAATGTCGCTTAAAAATGACTTTTTACGAGGCCATAAGATTTGATAAAATTAAAAAAAGATGAAAAAATCAAAAACTAAAAATAACAAATGGTCTGATCACTATTCTCTAAAGGCGAAAAAAGAGGACTATCCCGCGAGATCTGTGTATAAGCTTAAGGAAATACAGAATAAATATAAAATAATAAAAAAAGGAGACAGGGTTCTTGATCTTGGGTGTTGTCCAGGGTCATGGCTTCTTTACGCAGCAACTTTGACTGGAGAAAAAGGGGAGGTAGCTGGGATAGATTTAAAGCCTTTATCAAAATCAGTATTATCAAAATTTCAGTCAAATGTCAGGGTTTATGTCAACGATATTTTTTCCATTGATGAAAAAAATGAAAAGCTTATAAAATCTCTTGGTAAAAATTTTAATGTTGTTATGAGCGATATGGCTCCTGCTACGACTGGCAACAAAAACGTAGATGCTGTAAGGTCTTTTAATCTTTCTGTGGCTGCCTTAAAGATTGCTGAAACTTTATTGATTGATAGGGGAGTATTTATGTGCAAGATTTTTCAGGGAGAAGATTTTAACAACTTTTTAGATTTAGTAAAAACCAGTTTTAAAAAACAGAAAATATTCAAGCCGGAAAGCACCAGAAAATCGAGTAGAGAGATTTACATAATAGGATTTGAAAAAATCAGTGATTATCAGCGTAGATCAGCGGCTGAATAATTACATTTTTCTTGACAAATATTGCATTTTTTCTACATAAATAAGAATATATTATGCAGAAAAAGAACAGGAGGTAAGTATGTCCGGGCATAGCAAATGGTCTTCCATAAAACATAAAAAAGGGATTACAGATTCAAAGCGAGGTAAGGTTTTCACCAAGCTTATCAAGGAAATTACTGTTGCCGCACGTACAGGGGGTGGAGATCCTGCTTGCAACCCAAGACTTAGAACAGCTATTCTGGCAGCGAAAAGCGAAAACATGCCAAAGGATAATATCGAAAGAGGAGTTAAAAAGGGAACGGGCGAGTTAGAAGGGGTCAATTATGAAGAAAGCACTTACGAAGGATATGGGCCTGGTGGAGCTGCCGTACTGATTGAATCGCTTACAGACAATAAGAACAGAGCAGTTGCAGATATCCGCCATATCTTCAATAAATGCGGTGGAAATCTCGGTGAAAATGGATGTGTATCCTGGATGTTTGACAGTAAGGGCTATATAGGTATCGAAAAAAAGGCAGTTGACGAGGAAAAATTGATGGAGATGGCCATCGAAGCAGGAGCAGATGATGTAAGGGACAATGATGACAGCTTTGAGATAATAACTGAACCAGATGATTTTGATGCAGTAAAGGTCGCAGTAGATAATGCTTTGATTAATTATATAGAGGCTGAAATTACTATGTTGCCACAGACATTGGTGTCTCTTGAAGGAAAAGAAGCAGAGCAGATGGTTAGATTAATGGAAAAACTCGAAGATTGTGATGATGTGCAAAAGGTTTATACAAATGCAGATATTCCCGATGAATTAGTCACGGCTTGACAGGTCTATCATTCTTTGGACAGCTTTTAACGCGGGTTGCCTGATATTTTCGGGCACCTTAACCTCTCCTTCCATTGTTTCAAGCGATTTTATGATATCGTTAAGGGAAATCTTTTTCATATCATAACAAAGCATATCTTCTGAAGCCGGATAAAATTCTTTATCAGGATTCGCCTTTTTTAATGGATAAAGCATACCCACCTCTGTTCCGACAATAAAAGATTTGCTTTCAGACTCAGACGCATATTTAAGCATTCCTGAAGTGCTTGCGACAGCATCGGCAAGTTTCAGCACCTCTGGTCTGCATTCAGGATGCGCCATAAAAAGTGCGTCTGGTTGCATATTTTTTACTTTCAGGACCTTTTCAGGTGTAAGACTGTCGTGAAAAGGGCAAAATCCATCCCACAGGTGAATTTCTTTGTTTGTTTTTGAGGCTGTGTATTGTGCCAGATTTCTGTCAGGAACCATTAGCAATTCCTTTTCATTAAGGCTGTTTACGACTTTCACAGAATTAGCTGATGTACAGCAGATTGTTGACAGAGCTTTAACAGCCGCAGGTGAATTCACATAGGTTACCACAGGCATGGGTGGAAGTTTGCCCAGTTTTTTTTTCAGGTTTTCAGATGTCACCATGTCGGCCATTGGACAGCCGGCATCTCTGCAAGGCAAAAGAACTGTTTTTTCAGGAGACAGTATTGAAGCTGTTTCAGCCATGAAGTTTACGCCGCAAAAAACAATTATTTCAGCATTGGTCATAGATGCCTTTATGCTCAGCTCAAGGGAATCTCCACAAAGATCGGCAATATCCTGAATTTCAGGGGGCTGATAATTATGAGCCAGTATTATGGCTTTTCTTTTTTTTAACAGATTTTTTATCTTTTTTTCCATCTTATTGCAGATCCTTAATAGCTATCGTTTTTTTTTTACTCGAACCCTTGAATAATTGTCTATTTATCAAGCTGCAGTATGTCGGCTCCTTCAGGGATTGTAAAATAAAACATTGAGTCGTTGATATTTTTCTTAAAATTAATATTTTTTAAATAAATCTTTGTTTCATCATCATATAAATTATATGTTGCTATTTGAACGATATTAAAATTATTTCTTGAAACCCAAAGACTTACAAGAGAAATATCAAACATTTTTTCTTTTGGTATGAGTTTCAACATATAATATGTGTTATCTGTTTTTGTGTCCAGTGTAATATCAAATTCCTGTCTTATAATTTTCATGTCTGAAAGAAATCCACCGCCTTTTCCATTTCCAAAAAAATAAGGTGATGTTCCGACCATAACCTGATTATCATTCTTTCTGTAAACCCATAATTTTTTACCATCTGTAATTATAAGCTGTTTGTCTGGCTCTTTATATTCCCATCTCATCATGCCAGGGCTTTTAACAAAAAGATTTCCAGAGGCAGTATCTGTAATATTAATCGCCTTGATAGTCGATTTTTGAAAAAATTCTGCTGAAAAACCTTTTGTATTATATTTATTTTCAATCTTCTCCATAATTTGATCCAGTGATATATCGAAATTATCAGCCGAATCCTTACATTCACCTGCCCGAGGGCTGAAAAATACAAGGGCCAGACAAGCGGCTAAAATCATTGCCTTTACACATGAGGGAAACCTGTTTGATGAAATTGAATTTATTACTGATAAATGTCGCATATTTTTTCCTAACAAATTTGTAATGCCTGCGCAATTGTCTTGTTAAGTATCTTGTTTTAAATTACACAGAAAAGGCTTAAAAACGCCATGCTTAATTTTGATGGTGTCATAAAAAGTCCCTTTGGCCTGTTTTTTTAATATCATAATATATTTATTTATGGTAAAATTTCAGTTATTAGTAATGAATTCGCAAAAAGTTTGATTTATGCTGCCTGAAAGTAAAATTCAAGTTAAGAAAAAGTTTTTGGCAAAAGGGGATATTCTGCAAAATTTACTTTCAAGAGATATCGTTGTTATAAATGAACTTGGCATTCATGCGCGGTCTGCCGCAAAAATAGCAGAACTTGCACAAAAGGCTGAATCAAAAGTTTGGCTTATAAAGGGAAAAGAAAGGGCCGATGCATCAAGTATTATTGATGTTCTTTCTCTTTGTTGTTCAAAAGGAACAAAAATAACTCTGGAAACAGATAAGGATTCAGATATTAATATCCTGGACAAAATTATTAAGCTCATAAAAAGAGGTTTTGGAGAATAAGTTTTTATGATGGATAATGATACAAACGAGATAGTTTTAAACGGAATAGGGGCCTCTCCCGGCATATGCATAGGGAAGGCTTATATGGTCGATAAAGAGGGTGTCGATGTTGTCAGAAAATATTTCATCGGAAAAGAGAATCTGAAGAAGGAGATAAAACGGTTCAGGGCTGCCGTAAAAAAAGCAAAGGATGAACTTGGCGCAATTATTAAAGATTCCAATAAAGAGCATTTGCAGCATAGTTATATTATTGAAACGCATATTGCGATGTTAAAAGACAAGAGGCTATACGGCAAAACCATTGAAACCATTGAAAACGAATTTATAAATGCAGAATGGGCCCTTAAGAAGGTAGTATCAGGCCTGGAATCAACGTTTCAAAGCATGTCGGATTCCTATTTAAAGGAAAGGGTTGCAGATGTTGTTCAAGTGTCTGACTGTATAATGAAAAACCTCGTCGGCGCACAACAGGTTAATATTGCTGATATTTGCAAACGTGTTATACTTGTTGCACACGATCTTTCACCTGCTGAGACGAGCCAGATACAACTGGAAAAGATTAAAGGTTTTATTACCAATCGCGGAGGGAAGGCCTCGCATACGAGTATAATAGCACGCACTCTTGAAATACCTGCTGTTTTAGGGCTTGATAGGGCGACAGAAAAAATTCAAAATGATGACTTGATTATAGTTGATGGTATTACCGGCACAGTAATTATACATCCAACAGATGAAACATTGATAAAGTATGAAAAGTGTACAATCAAATATGAAGAATACAGGGCTTCTATTGCAAGGCAAAGTCATCTTGTTGCTAAAACTGCCGATGGATTCAAAGTGCCTATTATGGGTAACATTGAGCTGTCGGAGGAAGTAGTTTCTGTTATTGATCATGGCGGTGACGGTATTGGACTTTACAGAACCGAATTTCAATATTTAAACAGCTCTATTTTCCCGAGTGAAGAGGATCTGTTTGATAAATATAAGGATGTGGTGCAGGTAATGGCACCGAAACCAGTAATTATACGTACTCTTGATATAAACGGGGATAAAGCAATATCATCTCTTGCTAAAAGCGATGAGATAAATCCTGCTCTTGGGCTTCGCGCAATAAGATATTGCCTGCATAATACTGAAGTTTTCAAGACTCAGATCAGGGCGATATTAAGAGCTGCTGCATACGGCAATGTCAAAATACTGATACCCATGATATCAAATCTTGATGAGGTTTTTGAGACAAAGAGTATTTTAAAAGAAGTTGCTGATTCTCTTCAAAAAGAAGGAGCAGTTTTTAAAAGAGATATTGAAGTCGGCATAATGATAGAGGTGCCTTCGGCTGTAATCATGGCAGATGTGCTGGCAGAAAATGCTGATTTTTTCAGCATAGGAACAAATGATCTTATTCAGTATTCACTGGCAATAGATAGAGGAAACAGCGAAGTTGCCTATCTGTACGATCCTCTTGATCCCGCTATTATTCGTGCAATTAAACATGTCACAGATATGGCTCGTGAAAAAGGAATAAGGGTGTTTATGTGCGGTGAAATGGCAGCCGACCCGATTTATATTCCTGTGCTTTTAGGGCTGGGCATGGACGAACTGAGCATGAACCCTCAGTCAATACCTGCTGTTAAGAGCATGATAAAATCGCTTAAAATATCTGACATCAAACTTTTTATGAAGGATGTTCTTAAACAGACGTCGGGAAAGGCTGTAACCAGGTTATTGCGGGATAAATATGGAAGCATTCTCTATGATAAAATTTATCATGAATAGAGACCTTTGAAAAATGTTCAATTTTGCTCAAGTTTAAGGAAGGCTACCAAATTTTAAATCAGGTTTAAACGTAGGAATACATTGAGTATTTCGAGGCTTAAAATTTGAGTCTGACGCAAAAATTGGGCAAAAGGGGGCATTTTGCAAAGGTCTCGAATAGTATAGGATGAATTTGGTAATTAATCACAACAAAATTGTTACAGAAAACAGAAAAGCAAGGCATAACTATACTATTGATGATACCTATGAGGCCGGGATGGTTCTGCTTGGAACTGAAGTCAAATCGCTTAGACTTGGCCGGGCTAATTTAAAAGATTCATATGCAAGAATTAAAGGGGGCGAGGTCTATGTTTATCAAATGCATATCAGTCCATATTCTCATGCAACCCATGAAAATCATGATCCTTTAAGACGCAGAAAACTACTTTTGCATAAGCATGAGATTAAAAAGCTTTATGGCAAAGTAAATGAAATGGGTTTTTCCCTGATACCGCTAAAGGTTTATTTTGAAAACAGTAAAGCCAAAATTACATTAGCTCTTGCCAGAGGCAAACGCAAATACGACAAACGTGAATCTATTAAAAAGCGTGATGAAAAAAGAGACCTTGATAGGGAGAGAAAGGACAATCCTTGACAAAATAGAGATGCCTGATTAAAATATAGGTGTTATGTTAGCCTTTTAAAAAGATAAGATTTTTTAAGGGGGGCGAAACGGCTTCGACGGGGATAGCGAAGCTCAGGTTGCATATCGAGCTCTCGTCCGCTCGTAAAAAAGACGGGGATTTAAAATAATTGCAGACGATTATAATTACGCTTTAGCCGCTTAGACGGCTAACGTTCTGCTGGATTATTCCTGCGCATCCAGTAAGGGCGACGATTAGTGGGATAGCCAACTGGATTTCCTGTTAAAGGATTGGCGAAATTTTACAGGATAGTCTTTCAAGTATCCTGCCTGAGGGAGACTTGAACAGGCGAAATTTAAAGCTTGGGATAAATATGTAGACGCCTTTGTGGAACATTACCGGACGCGGGTTCGACTCCCGCCGCCTCCACCATTTTTTATCATAAATAATTTTATCGGTTTTGCTGTTTAATCCAGCACTTTTTTTAAAGGTTTCCAAGTTTAATTAAAAGCTATAAGCGAAGGAAAAACTAATGAATTTTGAAACAAAAGAACAAGTTTTAGAAAAAATATTAGATCAGGAAAAACCCTTGTGTCCTCACTGCAGTAAGGAAATGAGCTTGTGGGAAGTGCCTTCTATTCCCATGGGAGACGGACTTGGATGGGGAGAACCTTATCTGTTTGTGTGTTTTAATGATGAGTGCCCGTTATATTTAAAGGGATGGGATAGTGTACAGGAAAATTTCGGACATAATGCATCTTACAGATGCATGTGTTATCCCAGGTCAGGGAAGTTTGAATGCATGCCTGTATTCGGCAAGTCAGGAGGATCAGGGCAGGTTGTTGATGACGAGGTTCTTATGCAGGAGGAGATTTTAAAAGAATCTATCAAGAAAGGTTTTTCAATTCTTGCCGGCTGTTATATTGAAAAGGATCAGGTCACGGTATTAAGATTGCTTTTAGACTCAACAGAGCCAGCCAAAGTCAGACTTAAAGCAGCCGAGATGATTGGTGATATTGGTGGCATTGAAGCAATCGAGCCTGTTAGAAATTTAAAATTCGGAAATGATCTTATTCAAAAACAGTTAGATGAATCCATCAAAAAAATTCATGAAAAGAATTATACAAGAGAATGCCCGTTCTGCGCTGAAATAATAAAGAAAAGAGCCAAGGTCTGCAAGCATTGTGGTAAGGATGTAGCTGGCTTATGAGGTAAAGACATTTTTGCAAATTGATATTTATAAAGCGGTTTAAAAAAGGGCTGACTTTATAAATTCGCGGTTCAACCGGGCGATATTAACTATTGAGATTTCTTTTGGGCATTCTGCTTCACATTCTCTGTGGTTTGTACAGTTTCCAAAACAAAGCTTATCCATTTCCTTAACCATAGCCATAACACGAAGCATTGCCTCGGGTTTTCCCTGTGGGAGCAAGGCAAATTGAGAAATCTTTGCGCTTACAAAAAGCATGGCTGATGAGTTCGGGCATGCTGCAACGCATGCACCGCATCCTATGCATGCGGCTGCATCCATTGCTTTTTCTGCTGTTTCCTGTGATATGGGGATGGCGTTTCCATCAGGCGCTCCTCCTGTATTTGCTGAGATATAGCCGCCTGCCTGTATGATTTTATCAAGAGCACTGCGATCTACCGCCAGATCTTTAATCAATTTGAATGCCCTTGCCCTCCAGGGCTCAATTACAAGTGTTTCTCCATCTTTAAAATGTCTCATATGTAACTGGCAGAGAGTTGTTCCTTTTTCCGGCCCATGAGCGCGTCCGTTTATCATGGCTCCACACATTCCGCATATTCCTTCCCTGCAGTCATGGTCAAACGCAATTGGATCTTTTCCCTCAAGCGTAAGGCGTTCGTTTATGACATCGATCATCTCAAGAAAAGACATGTCTGTTGATATGTTATCTGCATGATATGTTTCAAATGCACCCTTGCTGTCAGGCCCTTTCTGGCGCCATATCTTTAATGTTAAATTAATGTTTTTTGTATTTGTTGTCGATGTCACTTGTAACTCCTTTGACTTGGTTCTACGTTTTCAAAAACAAGAGGTTCCTTGTGATATGCAGGTTCTTTTTCATTTCCTGCAAATTCCCATGCAGCAACATGGCTGAAGTTTTTATCATCACGTTTTGCTTCGTTTTCTTCAGTTTGATATGCTTCGTTAAAGTGGCAGCCGCATGATTCTTTACGCGTCATGGCGTCAATTACAAGAAGCTCTCCAAATTCAAGAAAATCTGCGACCCGGCCGGCCTTTTCAATGCTTTGGTTGAATTCGTTGCGTGAACCCGGAACAATAACATTTTTCCAGAATTCTTCTCTTAATTCTTTGATTAAATTTTGTGCCTTTAGCAACCCTTTGGTGTTTCGTGACATGCCGCAGTATTCCCATAAAATTGAACCGAGTTCCTTATGAAAATCATCAATAGTACGTTTCCCGTTTATTGACACAAGCCTGTTTATGCGTGATTCAGCACCAGATGCAACATTTTTGAATTCAGGAGAATCGGCAGTTGTTTTCTGCAGATTGGTTCCTGCAAGATATCCGCCGATTGTATAAGGCAATATGAAATATCCATCGGCCAGCCCCTGCATCAGAGCGCTGGCTCCAAGACGGTTTGCGCCGTGATCCGAAAAATTGGCTTCACCAAGAACAAAAAGACCCGGTATTGTGGACATTAGGTTGTAATCAACCCACAGACCGCCCATTGCATAGTGAACAGCAGGATATATTTTCATAGGGTTTTCATAGGGGTTTTCATTTGTAATTTTTTCATACATCTGAAAAAGATTACCATATTTTTTTGCAATAACATCCTTGCCGTGTGTTTTAATAGCGTCTTCAAAGTCAAGATATACGGCAAGCCCTGTTTCACCCACCCCCTTGTTCATGTCGCATTGCATTTTAGCATTGCGTGAGGCCACATCCCTGGGAACAAGGTTGCCAAAAGAAGGATATTTGTTTTCAAGATAATAATCTCTTTCAGATTCCGGTACCTGGCCTGGAGCTCTCTTGTCTCCGGGATTTTTAGGGACCCACACACGGCCGTCATTTCTGAGGCTTTCACTCATAAGAGTTAATTTTGACTGATATGTTCCATGAACAGGTATGCATGTTGGGTGAATTTGCGTAAAGCATGGATTGGCAAAAAAAGCGCCTTTTTTGTAAGCTCTGAAAGCAGCGGTAACATTTGAGGCCATTGCATTTGTTGAAAGATAGTAAACATTGCCATAGCCGCCAGTGGTAAGAACAACTGCATCTGCGGCATGGGTTTCGATTTTGCCGGTAATCAGGTTCCTGACAACAATTCCTCTGGCCTGCTCTTTTATTACAACGAGTTCAAGCATTTCCCTGCGTGGGAACATTTCGACTTTTCCAGCCCCCACCTGGCGCATTAATGAACTGTAGGCTCCAAGAAGAAGCTGCTGCCCTGTCTGACCACGCGCATAGAAGGTTCTTGATACCTGTGCTCCGCCAAAAGATCGATTAGTCAGCAGACCTCCATAATCGCGTGCAAACGGTATGCCCTGAGCCACACAGTGGTCGATGATATTGTTGCTTACCTGAGCAAGGCGATATACATTGGCTTCTCTTGATCTGAAATCACCGCCCTTTATGGTATCATAAAAAAGACGCCATATACTGTCGCCGTCATTCGAATAATTTTTTGCAGCGTTGATTCCTCCCTGAGCCGCAATACTGTGAGCCCTTCTGGGGCTGTCCTGTATGCAAAAGGTTTTTACATTATAGCCTAGTTCACCAAGAGTAGCGGATGCTGAGGCGCCGGCAAGTCCGGTTCCAACAACAATAATATTAAATTTCTTTTTATTGGAAGGATTTACAAGCTTCTGTTCAAAAAGATATTTATCCCATTTTCCTGTTAGCTGCCCTCCGGGAATTTTTGCATCAAGTAGCATATTTTAATCCTTTTTGAGATGAAGTTAAAAACTTTAGTCGTTTAGCACCAATTTTCAAAAATAGCAAAAAGTTTCCTGTTAAACAGATCTGGGAATTATTTTTTAAAGCTCTGAAGATGATGAACTCGTAAAAATTAAAATTTGTTCGCTCTGTGAGCATTTTTGGGATTCAGATTACTCCCGGCTAAATTGCAAGAACTCGGGCTAACGCTCTCAAACAGCTTGCAATTTTTAACGCCAGGCTCAATCTGACTCTTTTTACAAAACTGCTCAATGTCGCTTACAAATGACTTTTTACGACGCCATCAAAGATGATGAACTCGTAAAAAATCACGAATTTAACTGCAAATGGCTAAGTAAAAAGGTTTACCCGCCTTTGGCGGCGCCGGAGGCGACCAGGATTTATATACAAGCACAGTAGATGGGGCTTTCAAATAACTTAACTGTAGTTTTTGCCAGTTATCGCAACAGTTATAATTAAATTAAAACCAGAAAAAACTCATGTATAACAAATCGTAAACAAAGAACCGGCCATAATAAAAACAGCAATTGTGCTGATAATTTAATCTTTTATTAAT
>Ga0075120_10001348_pt1 | contig 19305 bp, 17 predicted proteins | sample AntAceMetag02UKL_FD_69792 | JGI IMG/M metagenome (GOLD analysis project Ga0075120, IMG submission 69792) | Saline lake microbial communities from Ace Lake, Antarctica - Antarctic Ace Lake Metagenome 02UKL | ecosystem: Environmental > Aquatic > Non-marine Saline and Alkaline > Saline | place... | reverse complement strand
AGCCTACTCTTTTACAACCCAAACCTTCAACTGTGCGGTAACTTCCGGATGCAGTTTAATGGGTACCGTAAAAATTCCAAGACTTTTCAACGGTTCCTCAAGCAAGATTTTTCTCTTGTCGATCGTAAGTCCTTCATTCGCAAGACCGCTCTGTATATCGGCTGTTGTAACCGCTCCGAAGATTTTATCCTCTTCGCCAACAGGCTTTGCAACCGTGCAGGACATGTCTTTAATTTTAGCGGCCAGCTGTTCTGCTTCGCGTTTCAGCTTATTCAACTTTGACTGCACAAGCTGTTTCTGATGCTCAAGAATTTTAACATTCTGGGTGGTCGCCATCATGGCTTTACCACCGGGGATCAGGTAATTACGCGCAAAACCGTCTTTTACCTTCAAAAGTTCGCCGGCAGTGCCAAGAGTTTCAACATCTTCAGTCAGGATAATATTCATAATACGTTCCTTATTACATAATTACCAATGTGCGCAGAATACAAACGCAGCTCAACGCGTGTTACTGAGTAGAAGACACAAACGGCATAATTGAAACCACCCGCGCACGCTTGATAGCCCTGGTCACATGACGCTGATGCTTTGCACAGTTTCCTGAAATCCTGCGCGGAATTATCTTACCGCGATCGGTGACAAAGTGCTTTAGGGTGTTAAAATCGCGATAAATAATTTCAGCGTTGGGATCAGCACAAAAACGGCAGATCTTGGTTTTCTGATAAAATGTCTTTTTTTTGCGCTTAGTGGTGGTTTTGACTCGCTTCAACAGTGCCTCCTCGATGCCTAGAGTTGTTTATTCCTGTGTTGCAGGTGCTTGTTCCACGTCAACACTTTCAGTCTTGGTCCCGTTTTCAGCTTCAGTTTCAACTTTAGCCTCAGCTTCAACTTTTTTTTCAACTTCAGCTTCAACTTTTGTTTCGACTTCAGCTTCAACTTTTGTTTCGACTTCAGCTTCAACTTTTGTTTCGACTTTTATTTCAGCTTTTGTTTCAGTGGAAACAGGCTCAGCAGGCGGTGCTACGAATTTCTCAAGCCGTACAAAGTTATAGCGCAGAATCGATTCGTTATACATTATGTGGCGTTCGATTTCTTTCAGCGCTGTAACAGCCGCCTCAAAAACGAGAAAGCAATAATGACCCTTAGACTGTTTTTTTATAACAAACTTAAAACTCTTTTTGCCCCATTTTTCCGTTTTTAAAACAGAACCGCTATGCTGGGCAATGATGTCGGCAATGGACTGAAACATCTCATCCTGCTGTTCATCGGTGGTATCGTTATGAAAAATTAAACAGAGTTCGTATATTCTCAAAGCTGTTCCTCCCTGTAGGGACGTTATACAAGAATGTCTTTAATTTTAAGCTGAGTCAGCAGCTGGCGGTGACCGTTCTTCCTACGGTACCCCTTACGCCGCTTAGAACGAAAGACAATGATTTTGTCGCCTTTTTTTTGCGCGGTGATCTCGGCGGATACGCTTGTACCGTCTACAACGGGACGCCCAACCGTGATACTGTCCTGCTGCGGATCAACAACCATCAGAACCTCGTTCAGCATGACTTCTGATCCGATTTCACCGTCCAGCTTATTGACGGTTACGGTGTCACCGGGCTGCACCTTGTACTGAAGCCCGCCGGTTTTTAAAATTGCGTACATGATCTGTGCTCCTTGTTACCAGAATAGAAAGTGTGCTATGCAATTAAAAAACTATTCCCGCATATTTACGCTTGCAGGAACACTCTCTACGGTATATAGATATCCCTTACGTGACAGACATCCTGAGTAATCCCGTAGAAGTAAAGAGGTAATAATTAAATAAATTTTCATTGTTTGTCAAGTTAATTATCACGCAATCGAAAAAAGTTTAGGCTCTGCGCCTGTAGCCCTTTCCTGAACCCATTGCTAAACCAAACGTTTTTCAACTATTTACAGCCCAACACACTATGCAGAACAGAAGAATCCTGATTGTTGACGACGACCGTTCAATGTTAAAAATGCTCAGCGTTTTTTTCGAAAAAACCGGCTATGAAGTTCTGCAACAGCAGAACGGCCAGCTTGCACTCGGCATGCTTGAAGCTGACCAATTCGATGTTGTCATAACGGATCTGATGCTTGACGGCGTGAGCGGGTTCGATATTTTAAAAAGGACCAAGCACTTTTCGCCCAATACAGAAGTTGTGGTAATAACCGGCCACAGTTCAATTGACAGCGCGGTACGCGCTATGCGCGAAGGAGCATTTGATTATATCACCAAGCCGATAGCGCTGGAAGAACTCAGCATTGTCATCGAAAAAGCATATGAACGTCGCAACTTTCTTACCGAGATACGCCATTTACGTGACCAGGTTAAGCAATATGCTCACTTTGACAACATTATTAGCACCAGCTCAGCCATGCAAAAAGTCATGGTTATGGTTAAACGCATCGCACGCAGCAACTCAACCGTAATGATTGAGGGTGAAAGCGGAACCGGCAAAGAAGTAATCGCCAAAGCGCTGCATGCCCACGGTCTGCGCTCGGAAGGCCCTTTTGTTGCAATCAACTGTGCTGCCCTGCCTGAAACGCTCCTTGAAAGCGAATTGTTCGGACATGTCAAGGGTTCTTTCACCGGTGCAAACACGAACAAGAAAGGCCTGTTTGAAGAGGCCAACGGCGGAACAATTTTCCTTGATGAAATTGCTGAAACAACACCGGCATTTCAGGTTAAAATGCTGCGCGTACTGCAGGAAAACGAAATCCGCAGGGTGGGAGACACGCGCGATATTCCGGTTGACGCCCGCGTACTGGCATCAAGCAATAAGCCGATTGCCCAATTGGTGGAGGCCGGCAAATTCCGCCAGGACCTGTTCTATCGCCTGAGGGTAATACCGCTTACTCTGCCGCCCCTGCGGGAACGCGTTGCCGATATCGTGCCGCTGGCAAAATTCTTTATTGAGAGCTACTGCCGCAAAGCACCACGCAGCCGGGTAAAAATCCACAGCACGACAATTAAAAAACTGGAGGCCTACCAATGGCCCGGCAACGTACGCGAACTTGAAAACGCCGTTGAACGAGCAATGATTCTGCTTGAACATGATGAAATCATGCCCAATGACATGCTGTTGGATTCCGGTGACATGCCTGCAGCTGCCTATGATTTCAATAATATGAGCATGAAAGAGCTTGAAAAAATGCATATCAGCGCCGTTCTTGAAAACGCGGAATGGAATCAAAAGGAAACAGCACGCCGATTAGGAATCGGCTATAACACCCTGTGGCGCAAGATGAACGAATACGGCTTTGCCAAAACAAAGAAGCATGTAAATCCCAAATAAAAAATAGTTATCTTTTGTGCAAATGCCCTCCCGCAACTATTACCCCCTGTATCAACAAGTGTTCAAGAATACACCATAGTGTAGCCACTCCAAATCCATTGAACCCCACATAAAAAAGCACTTGGAAATCATTTTCCAAGTGCCCGGTTTATTATCAAAAACTATGGCTTGCTTCGCAGCCAATTTTTCATGTAGGCAGGGTTTATCGTGACCAAAAAATTCAGTCGTCCGAGACGAGCCACTTATCAGCAACCTTGGACATCACAAGCTCACCTCGATTCTCTTTGCCATTAACGGTTATTTTACAAATGGCTTTTTCACCATCAAGCTTAACTTCACCGACTTGCATCTTCATTTTTGCGAAATGGGCCTTCATCGCCTTCAACTGCTGGGCGGGCATCATAGCGGCTTCTATTTTCTTTCGTTCAACTTCTTTTGCTTGTTTACCGGTGGTTAGTGAAATCAGGGCGGCATAGTCCTGATTTACAGTTGCATCAAGAAATGCCTGTGCCACAGACCTAACCTCATTTTCTGCACCATTACCGCACCCTGCCACAAAAAACGTTGCCACCATAGATATCAGGCTTACTGCAATCATCATTCTTTTCATCTTCCTGTCTCCTTTTTCAGATTACTGTTGAAATTCTTTCCCAAATCACCCCTCTTGAAACCATAAACCAACTGAAGGTTTTTTTAACTACTATCTCTATAAGCGATGTCTGGTATAAAATTCGGAAAGAATAAGAAAAATTTCTGAAGCTATTTAAAAATGTTTTTGTTATTACCCCAAATTAGATCAATTTTGTTCTACTGCCCCTCATGGACCCTCACCCAAAAGCTGAAGCAACAACGATCAAAGGACAGCCACCTGCTGTCCTTTGATCGCCCGCCCCGCATGAATTGCTGAAAACTTCAAACTATGCTGTGTAACACGCTCAACTACGTTGCATTTGCAACAATAAATGTCCTTGTAGCGCTTGAAACTGACTCTCCATTCACCAATTTAACCCGCAGCTTATATTCGCCGCCTTCCATATCTTCAGGAATCTGCAATGTTTTTTCAAAATCGTAACGTCCTTCATTGACATTTTCCAGAGATGCTGAATGTAAGACATTACCATCTCTAATTAAAGCAATTGATCCATTCCGAGAAGACGACGGCTCTGAACTCACAACAACATATCGTCCTGAGGCAACCAATGTGTCTCCGGGTTTTATGCTGTTCGGTGTGACATCAAATGTCTCCCATTTTGTTATTGGCCGGGAAACTTTTTCGCTTTGCGATTGGGTGTACTCCTGCTCAACTTCTTCACGGTCAGCCACGCGCTTTTGCTTTTCATGCCCGATAAGACCACCAGCCACCCCACCAACAACCGCACCAACCAAAGCACCGGCAGCCGCATTATCAAACTGATGTCCGATTATGGCACCAGCACCGGCACCAAACAGAGCTCCCAACCCGGCTGATTGTTCGGTGGTTGCACAAGCCGTAAGAGAAAGAACCATACACAATACTGCTAAACTTAAACTTGTTTTTTTCATTGTCTTCTCCATTCTGATCCGAGTTTATCAAAACATTTTAATTGCCTTTGGTTTTATTGCTTCAAGTTTTTTTGAGTACTCATTGTATTTCAAAGTTGCAGATTCAAAATCACCTTTATTTGCAAAATATTCAGCCTCTTTGAGCAGAGGCAAGACATCCTTTTTATAAACTGTGTTGTTTTCAAGCACCCGACTCTTTCTCTTGAATTCAGATGTCTTTTGCTCCAGTACTTGTTGTGCACCGTTGCGTGCTCCCACAAAAGCTTCCCTTTTTTCTGGTGACTGCTCATCGGTTTGAGTCTGCTCTACTACCAAGCTCGTATCCGTATCTTCATTTTCCCCCAAAACCTCATCAGCGATGTTCTGGACCTTCTTTTTGACGTTTTGCAACAATGATTGGCTGTTCGTGAGAGTTTCTGTGTCTTCTTCATCTTCCTTGGTTATGTCGTTTATCTCTTTTTTTTCTGTAACAATTTCCGTAAGATCCCAAAGTTTAATTTTATCATCCACCACTCCTGCAGTGAGCAATTGGGTTTTAGAAGAATCAAGGGCAAGCACGGCCACCCTTTTTTGTCCTTTTAATTTCTTCACACACTCACCAGATTCCAAATTAAAAACAGCGAGTCCTCCATTATAACCGGAACATACTACATATTTATCTTTCCCAGCAAAACGGATTTGCGTTGCACCTTTAAGAATCCCCGCCGTTGCAATGGTTTTTATCAAGTCACCTGTTGCTACATCCCATAACATAATGTTTCCATCAGTAGAAACACCCACTATTCTCTGCCCCTCGGAGTCAAACTCAGCATCCCATACCTTGCCCTTGACTCGCTTGCGCCACCGCCATGAATTTACTTGCTTTTCCAAGTGTTTCCACAATACCAATGTACTACCACTATCTAGATCGTAAGAGTAATGAGCACTCAAAAGATATTGCCCTTTGGGACAAAATTTTACGAGACGAACATCTTTTAATTCAGGATAAATCGTGTTTCTAACATAACCTGTCTTAGTATCCACCAATCGGATCACACCGTGACCATCACTTGTGCCGCTTTCTGTACCAAGTGCAGCATGTTTTCCATCGGCACGGATATCAATAGAGCTTATGGGCTTTGCACCTCCTTTATACTTCGTAACAAGTTCACCAGAAGATACATCCCATACACTCACATAATATTCATCAATTAAAACAGAACCTCGCATGAAAAAATCACTGTCACGACCACCACTTAATATTAATTTGTCATCGGGTGTAAAACTAATAGCTTCGATACTAGGCAGTTCATCTAGCGAGCCATTTTTCTTTTCATTTTTTTTCGGCGCGAGTTCTTTTATACATTCACCCGTTGATGTGCCCCATACTCTTATTATTCCGTCCCTTCCAGCAGTTGCAAACCGCTCTCCATTTGAGGTAAAACCTATTTCACCAATAAAAGCATATTTTGGTGTGCGAATTGTTTTAATACTTTCATCTTTTTTTATGAACAAGACAAAAACCAAAAAGGCCAAAAGGGCGAGTGCGACAACAAGGGACAAAAATTTTATGATTTTTTTTGTTTTCACATAGGTTAGTTTCCCTATTACAGCACAGACTATTTTTTTAAACCCCGAATATAATTTACATAAACCGGATGCTCCAAGGCGGAATATCCCTAAAAATATTATCGGCAATTTAGAGGCTGTTTGATTCTTTTTGCCAGAAGCACTAGTCGGCAATTTAGAGGCTGTCTGATTCTTCTTGCCAGAAACAGCGGCAAGAGAACCTTTGCATTTAATACAGATAACCTGCCCCGACAGGATGTCTCCTGCTCCGCAATGTGGACAGAATTTTTCGCCTTTTCTCGGTGGAAAGCCACAGCCCTTGCAGGCAAACGCTTTCTCATCTCCTTCTTTTCCGCAGGTTCTACAATACATGGTTTCTCCCTCTTGCCATTAGTCTTAGACTGCTAAGACAATCCAAAGATCACAGTTTGTCGTTTGTATTATACGGTAGTTTATTTTCCTTAGCCTCTAGGCATTCCCGAGACGAACCACTTGCCATTAACTTTAGTCAACTTGAACTCTCCCAAAGACTTGCCACCATTGGCGATATCTCAGGAGGAGCCTCTCTGACCACTTTTTTCATTTGCTCGAATGCTATTGCTTGTTGTGCCAGTAGTTATAGCCGCCAGAGTAGTGTAGTCCTGTTCCGCTAGCGCATCGCAATATGCCTGAGCTACGGTTCAGACTTCGTTGGTATCACCACCGCAGCCCAGAAGAAGATTGCTGCCAAACAACCTAAATATTACAACTATTATCCATCGTTTTTTAATCGAATTTCCTTTCAAGTGTAAAGAGACTGTATTGCGTATAAACCTTCACACCCTGATGTCTGTTAATTCTGAAATGCAATTTTTGCAGAGCTTAGCATCCAATAATTTCATCTCGACATAAAAGCCGCAATACTATTGCGATTCAAAATCAATTACTACTGTTTATTGCGAATGGAATTTACGTCATTTGCAATACTAAAAACTACAGAAATTGATTCAACCAATAACCGTGTAGCAAATATAACTACAATACCGGCACCTATACAGTATACTGGAGCAAGAAGAACGAGCCATTCAATGCGGCTTACGCTTCCTAATGCCAAACCAAAAAATACAGATGGAAGGGCAATTGTAATACCGCCAACAAAAGCCGCTTCTCCCAACGTCGTGAGCAGCAGGCAAAACCAGGGAATCATAATATATTTGGAGTCTTTGAGTTGCGCACCATTTAATATGCGGATAAAGTATATCCGAATAAAATAATAAATGGCGATTGGCGCTGTGAGCTGAAATATGCACAGACTTAAACCGGGGAAAAAATCAATATTGCTAAGCCAACGCCAATTTATGGCCCATGAAATAACTAGCGCAAGACCTGCGCCTATTCCGATAAGCAGTGCAACTATGTTTAATGTTTTAAGGACAACATCTTTTGAATCCAAATAATCAGCAATCGCTCGCGGACTCAACATTTTAACGGCTTTTTGATTCGAAATATTTTCTATGCTTTGCATAAGCTGGTTCCCTAGCCCTGACGAACCAGACTTGCTGCCGGTTGAATCGGCAAGCAATCCCCCACATTTTACGCACATCACCTGCTCCGGTAAAACTCCCTCACCACAATGCTGGCAAAATTTTTCACCTTTCTGAGGAGGAACACCACACCCCATACAGGCAATCACGTTTTCGTCCACTTCTTTTCCGCACGTTTTACAATACATATTTTCCCTCCATAATGAGTTTGAAAATTAGATACGAAAATCCACCAAGTTATTTTTGTGAGGTCATTAACAACTTTACCAAAGGCGCTTTTTTGAAGGCCTCGATTTTCATTGAGCCTATATGTCAACCTCCCATCACTAAGAATAACTAGCATGAATAACTTAAAAAATACCGTGCTAGGATCATATGAGATAAATAGTTTGTAAATAGGTTGAAAAATTTATTTTTTTGCATACATAAAAAAAATATTAACTAAATGTTCCCCCTAGCGATCGCGATCCGCACATCCCCTATTCACCGCAGCGCTATCTATCGGCCTTCACAGCAAACTGTCACAAAAATCATTGCAACAATAGCTTGCAAAATTAATACAATTATCCCTCTTTTCATTATTCAAATTCCATTATCATTAATTTTTTTGTGCATTTCGGCTATCAAACAATACATGAAATTCTTTCATATAATCAGTATATATTCAACAAAAATATTAACCTTTCTTTTAAAAAAAACTCCTAAAATAATATTAAATCTAAAATAAGCACCTAAAATATAATCATCATATATATATGTCTCCTGTTTTGTTTTCACAACTCCATTAAATCATCTAAAAAAGCATACTAATTTCTCAATGACTCTATTTATACTAGCGATACTTTGTAAGGATTTCGGAAAGGACAAAAACTATTTTTCAGAATTATTTGGGATATTGTGGGAAAAAGTGAGGGGACGGAGTCCCCTAGGGTTCCACTCCTAAGCTGTTTCAATCGCCGCAGCTCACTGACTCAAAGCCCGCCGTACTTCTTCTTCCAGTTGTAAAAGGTGGCCTCACTGATGCCCACCTTGCGGCACACCTCAGCAACCGATGTGCGGTCTCTGCCTGCCGCAATGCAAAGGCGATCTGTTCTTCGGTAAATCTTGTCTTCTTCATAGCAAAACACCTCCCTTTCTAAAGGACTATTTTGCCAGATTTCTCTACTTTGGGCTGGTACAGTTTATAGGGGGGAGGTCAAAATATGATTTTTTGTGCGAGGTTTTTACCGTGACGCATTTAACGTCCACAAGGACAAAAGATTTCTTTTGTACCTATCCTCTTCGGAGAACACTTTCTCCTTGGGTGTCTTAATAGAAAACGCGGTATTATTGGCTGCGAAATAAAGACCACCGGCCCATGCCTGCCGCGCGGTGCGAAATATCGTCCTTCGTTTACCGTTTAAAGGACTCCATTCGAAAACAGCTTCTTGCATTGCCAAAAAGATACGATCACTATCTCGCCAGCTTAGATCATGAAGATTATCTTGCCCATAGTTTATACCCGTTAACGAGTTAATCTTTTTATGGCTTTCTAAGTTGAAAACGAATAAATCATAGTTATCATGGTTGTTCCGACTGGAACCAATTATGGCATAGTTTTTGTTGTCTGGTGAGAAAGCAATTTTGTTAACTTTAGCCAATTGTTCAAACTGGAACTCTTTGACAACTTTTTGGGTTTTTGTATCAACAACCTGCAGAAAACCGGACTCCCGCTTTTTATTATCTGTACGATAACCAGCAATAAAAATAAGTCTGTCATCAGGTGTAAACTTAATGTCCAGAACATTATCGTGACCAATGAGTACTCCTTGTGATCCTTTGGAGTTTTTATTGAATATATTTATATGACAAAGCGATGTGAAGATTACAACGGAATGTCCGTCGTTTGAGAAAGCGAGGTAACTACAAGGTCCGTGGTCTAAGTCATACATCGTTCCTCCTGTCCATCTATATTCGGTAACCACTCTGCCTGAGCTAGTGTCGAAAATTCGTATTGAATGTCGCTTTTTATGCTGCATGGTGGAAGCAACCGCGACACGGCGTCCATCGAATGAAATCACCACATGCTTTACGTTGTTATAACGGCCTTTATAGCCCAAATAGACTTTTTGGCGATTTGCATCATACAGGGCTACTTTTGAATCGTGCCTTAAACATACTATTTTACCTCCATTGGCTGAAGATGAGAATTCTTCTATGCCGTATCCGATATCCGTGGTTTTATAAGGTTCAATGGTTTTGGTTCGTTTGCGGGCTATATCCTCAAAAGCATCTCTTCCACCAAGCCTGTCGAGCATCGTCAACCCGTCAAGCATATCGATAACAGGAAAAGTTGTTGCATCAGGACCATACTCAAAAAAACCGACTAGACACCTGGAGACAAAAGTTCCTATCGCAACCAACAACATAATTTTCAAAAAAGGTTTAATCATTCTTTTTACCAGCATCAACACCTCCATAAAAAAACGACTAAGAACACAACCAGCTAATTCCCTCACCGGTAATACCCCAGACCATTACGACAACGGCTAAGATTGAAAAGCATACGACCCCAACAAAAAAAGGAAAACAATAAAGCTTAAGCAGAACAGAAGCACCCATAAGAACCGGATTCTTGGGGCTCTTTGTAATGCGTCTGACGACTAACCCCACGCATTGCGCCAAAACGCTAAAAACCAAAAGGAAAATTACAGCAGACAAGGCAAATGCAACAACTAGAAGGATAATACGCATATTAGGATATGGCACATTTTGCTCTATATACCCTGCTAATATCTTAAAAGGTTGCCCCACCAAGTTGGAAATTGTGCTAGCAGTAATACAGTAAAAGTCATAAATAATGGAAAAGGGCATATGTGCTAACAATTCATCCAGAATTGCAACCCCACCTTTCACTAGCCCAGAGACAAATTTAACAAATTCAACCAACAAAACAAATACAGTTCCAAAAATCACCATCGGGCCTAAAGCGCCCGATTCAAGCAGAGCCCGATTTCCACCTTCAAACCGATCTTGAATTTCCTTACAATCCCTATCTGAATTGTACATGTACAGTAATCTCCTTTTTTGGTGTCACGCTTAATTAAAGTTTGAGTCTTCTTTAAGTCCCACCGAAAAAGCTTACGCCTTAGCCTGCTTTACCAAGGCAGAGCTATCCAGTTGGCAATATAAAGGACATGAGAGAGTTATTTCCATGCTGCATAATACGTAGCAAGACAAGCCCAATTTTGTCCATGTACAGCTCATAACCGAATAATCTCAATAGAATTTTAGCGTAACAAAAAGATGATGAACATTTTTCAAAAGTATCGCCTTCAGGAGAAATTGTTATTTAAAAAAAAGATCAAACAGTTTTTTTGTTTGCTTTAAGTTTTTGCTTTCTTTAATTTTTTTAAAAGCTTTCTTGTTTTCTTCTTTTATATTTTCCTTTGTATCCTCTATTAAGTTTTTTACTGCTTGACCAACAGCAGGAGGAATTTCTTGCAACTGCTTTTTAATTATTTTTAAGCCTATTTCTTGATGGGCTGCCTGATCTTCTTCTGAAGAAATTGGTGACTGTTCTATTGCAGAGTCCCTATGATTCGGATTTGACATATACTGTTCATAAAATTTATTAATATCTAGCCGGGATCGGTTTGGTGGGCGATGAGCCAGATATTTTAACTTATAGGAATTCCCACCTTCTCGTTTGTCCAAAGTACGAGCCCATAACCACGGCTGCAGATCATTAGCGGTATGAGAGCTATCTTTGTTTTTGCAATAATCTTTAAACTTGTCGGACCGAGTGTCACCATGCAGCGCTTGGAGATCCGGTGTGCCAGGAGCAGTATAACGAGTATTCTTCACAACAAAATGCTTCTGTGTACATAAATAACCGGCATGATTGTATGTCGCTTGCTGTGCAATTTCATATTTATTATTGTTAAATGTGCAATTAATTCCTTCGCTACGAAGAGCATATGATGCCCCAACATGCCCTTGTTTTTTATCCAATATTTTTGTTATTTTTTTCCAAATCCCAAGATTCAAAGGGGTATGCAAGCGTTTGCGTTTTAGATAATTGACGGCCAATGGAGGTGAAGGGAGAAGATAAAAAAGAAGATCTATGCCCTTTCCTTCTTGCTCATCATACCACTTATCAAAATTTTCAGCATATTGCTTGGCAGTAAAACCACTACGTATTGATATGATAGCACCGCCAGGAACTTCCTGGCCCTCATAATCTCCGGGCGTAAGTGTATATGAAGCAAGTTCTAAATATTTTTCTAATGCCTTATCAATTGCATCTGGTACAACGTAGCACTTTTTAATTTTGAAAATACGCGCATATCGTTTGTGAATAAAAACAATATCATTTGTCTTAAAATTAATGGCAGCAATCCTTTGTCCACTGATGTTTATTCCGTTCAACCAAAAATAATTACTAAAATTAAATTTTATTTTTATTTTTATTTCGGAAAATCTGTCTACAAATATACGATTAAAATCCCCAGGTTTCAGAACAATCGTGCCATCCCGTTGTGGTTCTTTTGCAAACAATTCCTCTCGCCCAATAATAATATCCCCAATGGTATCTGGATTTTTCATATCTTTATCCACGATTTGGATATTCAACCAAAGAAAGTCACTGATTAATTTTGAGGGAGAAAAACCGGTCCAAATCGGATTAACAGTGTTTCGATTTAGAGGACTTTTATAAAAGGCAACGCTCCTACCATGGCGTTCCAAAAAAGACTTATCTTGTGAAAATTTCTGCTTGCCTCTCTTGTTAAAAACACTGTAATCAATTTGTTCTGTTGCATCAGGGTCAAAGCTAAGAACTTTGGCTCTTTTTCTATTGCCAGTAATCTCTATAGACACAAAAGTATTATCATCATGCAGCGGGGAATCATGATAATTTATTATATATGACACATCAGGGTTGCGTTCATCTCCATCTGCATAATCCCATCCACCACCCCAGATTTTATTTGCCGCAGCAACCCCTCGACCTGTCTTTTGTTTATCTTTTATCTTAATTGATTTGATTAACAAACTAACACTATCAGCATACGCAGTGCTTGTTATTAAAAAATAAAAGCTTAACAGTATAACGCTTATTACAAGCATTCTCGAAAAATTTACGGGGCGCTTCTTAAACATAGCGATCGACACCGGTTTCTTTATAAATATATAAAATAGGTAGTAAAATCGATAGTACTGGCTTTTAAAGTTTTCTATTCAAACAAATACACCCCTTAGAGGTATTGCCCCGATGCATCTCCAGTATCAGCGAATTCCTTCCACACCTGACAATCAACTTACGTGCGCCTTACTGGTTTATCCGACCACCACCATTGAGCACACCGCGAACATTCTCCAAACTATCTGCATACTGCATCATGTTAGTCCCCCCTCCTACTCCACCATTCATAAGGAATATTGTGTTGTTTCAAAAAATCCCCCACATCGCCCGACAGGTCACCGCTAAAGCGTTCAACAATAGCGTCCATCATCGAAAGATTAGATTCCAGAGCTTTTTCGAACAATGGGACATTTTTTGCCAGGACTGTCCAACGCCATTCATATTCACGACAACCCAATATTTTCTCGACGCCATCACCAAAATCCCAAGCATCAAAAATCAAATTGCCGTTTTCTTCGCCCCACACATCCAGCGTCCGGCGCCCCAATGCATTCTTTTCATCCAGCAAAACTTTCTTATCCATTTTACTTTCGCATCCCCTCTTTTGCCGTTACCCTTGGCCCACAAAAATATAACAACCTTACAAGCATTTAGAAAATGAATTGAGCAGCAGTCCGCAAATAAGAGATGACTATTAGCCTCTTCGTCTATTATTGACCTAAAAATACGGCACCTACTGCCCAACATTCCGTTAACATGTTAATACGCTTATTTTTCATTACTAAATTCCACAAACAAAACCTAAATTCTTACCATTAATCATTTGACGGGAAAAGCACGGGTTCCTTCTGTTTTTCCAGTTCACCTTTGTTCAACTTCTGTAAAAGCAACATCCATTTTTCTGCTTCCTCATAAGCCATATTGACAAAAATTTCCGGCAAATTCATATCGTCCGTACTTAAAAACAAACCTGTTTGAGCCAAAGCCGCTTGTTGGGATGCTCTTGTTTTTCTGGCTGCTTCAGATCTAGCCGCTGAGTTTGCCGATGATGCTTGCATAGCCGAGGTTAGATCGGTTCCATAATGTGATGCATTCGAAGAATATGTAGTATGCCCTGGTTGTGAAATCCTCATGCCTGTAATCAAATCCGAATGCAATGTAATAGTATTCCCATGGTTTACATTTTTTTGGTTAGTGCTAACACAAACCATGCGGCTCTCTATATTCACGCCAAAATTGTTACGCGGCTGCATATAGTAATAATCAAGCTGCTCAATTTCTTCAGCAAAAAACTGTCCGGATAAACTAATCTTTTCATTATTGCTCTTTTTCATGAGGATATATAATGCAACGAATGCAATAAGAGCAACAATAATAGTTACAACAGGCGGAAAAATAAAAAGCATAACAATCACCAGTGGAATCGTAAGGCAACCAGAGCCCTGGAGCAGACCCTTTAAAATTGCAAAGCGCGTCGTGCTATTAAAATTTTTCTTAACGTTTTCCACCCACTCAGGACCGCATAGATAATTATTTTGAAAAGCGCTGTCCGTTTGCATCCTTTCCTTAATAATTTTCTTCAACTTTTTAAAAGGTGTTTTCTTGATTGTTCCATCAACATCACCGATTGCATCGGTGATTATTTTCACACATTTTGCGTTCCCTTTGGCCCTTGCAACGCGGAGAGGCTTCGTGCCATCGTTATCTGCAATTTTTAATGATTCGGGTGCCTTTTCTGCAATAACACGAAGAGTTTCGTCAAGCTCATTTATCACAGCAATCATTGCTGGTGTTTTTCCATCATTGTCCTGTATGGAAAGTGCTTCCGGACTGTGCTCTGCAATCATTCTAACAAATCCCGGACTACGGGGCTCTGGACGGTCGCCATCCATAAGACATGCAACATGGGCAGGTGTATTACCGCTATGCCTATCTTTTGAAACAAGGAATCCCGGTGCGATATCAATAATTACTTTGAGACTGTCTAAAACACAATTAAAAGCCGTCGTATGCGCAACCGAGGTACCATTATTATTCACCTTCTTCAATGTCTCGGGAGCAGCTTCAGCTATGAGCTTAAAGCAATCAGCATGGAGGAGCGCCGCTTTAGCTGCAGCAGTATTACCTCCATCATCAACCTCAGAGAGTAAATGTGGTGAAGTCTCGATGATGCTTTTAAGGCAATCAATATGACCATCTTCTGCGGCTTCAATTGCACTATTTTCACTGGATAAACATGTTGAACAAACTGACATTTCCCACCCTCCTCAAATAAAAATTAAAACAAGATTGAACCCCATACCAAACTTCGACAAAACTCTTCTTAAGTTGTTTGGGCATATTTTAACAGCCTCTTTATTCTTACAAGCGATGCTCCATGTAAATTTCGGAATTATCTGGAGATATTTTTTTTACTCCCACAATTTCATTAATTTGAGCCTGCTGCTTTTCTGTTGGTCGATATTTTCCTTGGATAAGCGCCAGACATTGTTGGACCAACACAGCGCTTTCGCCGCCATCCCTGTGGTAAATTTTGATAATGTGCGGAAACGCAAGCGCGATGTCATTGGCGGGTGGAGTTGATTCCTTGAGAATTTCCTGAAGGGCCGACAAGCCTGCTCTACGGCTGAACGCATTTGGTGTTTCAAGATATTTTAGAATTAATCCCGTAGACTGTTTGGGAATTGTCTTACCAAGATATGCACGAGCGGCAAAATCGAGAAAATCGTTGGTTGAGGCTTCTTTTTCAACACCGTGATCCGGCAATAGTGGCCGAGTGTCTGGTTGGGGCGCAACTTCAAATTGGGTTACTGATGGCACTTCAGAAAGCGTGAATGACTGGGGCTGGGGTTTGCTCTTTGCCTCACTCCCTTGAGGGATTTGCCTTGCTGGTTCTGATGCAACAAAAATAATATCTGCAACCGGCTTCTCAGGAGGCATTGACTTTGTCGCTTCCTCGGGTGGCTGTGTTTTGAGTCTGGCATTAAGACTCGCCATTTCTTTTTTTAATTCCTTCAGTTCACTAGATAGTTCCAATGATGGCTGTTCTTGAGGTATCGTTACTGGTAAAGAAATGACCGGTAATGACGCGCTAGAGGACTCATCCGGAATTATGATATTTTCATTAAATACATTTAGCAACCAATAGGCAAACAACAGCACACCTGCTGCTGCAACGACAACAAACCATAAAGCCGTATTTTTTTTTAGCACACGGTCGCTTGTTGGGGAGGGTGCTTCAAATACTAGACGCAGGGCACTGGCAAACTGGGCAGCATTATCAAAACGATCATTCGGATTGGCACTCATCGCCCTGGCACAAATTTGCGCAAGCTGCGGGTGATGATTAAGTTCGGGGTTATGGGTTGCAGGCGGTTGAGAATCACCCCGTATAATTTTTTCCAGACAATCAATCGTATCACTTCCACCGGAAAATGGAGCCCGGCCTGTAAGCAAAATATACAAAATAACACCCAGCGCATAAATGTCGCCGCGAACATCCCCCGTATCGCCTTTAAAAATCTCCGGCGCAATATAATCAAGAGAACCGTACAGCTTATAATCATCTGTTGCGCAATCATCGCTGTTAAACGCTAACCCGAAATCTCCCAGTTTCACTTCAAGGTTATTGGCCAAAGTGGAATGATCAATGCGTTTAATGAAAATATTATTCGGCTTAATATCTCGATGTATAAGCGGGCCTGAATCGCATACATGAGCAGCATGCAACGCTTCGGCGAGATGTGAGACTATACGCGCAGCCGCTAGGGGTGCATCAAGCCAATCGTGCGTATGATTTGCCAGTGTGTCGTCCATTTTTTCCATGACGATGTACGGCAGCACTGCCTCTTCGCCCATACGCACAACAGCAACTTCACCCAGTTCATAAATATCGACAACATAAGGAGAACGTTTCGACACGTCGGCGAGCAGCCTGGCTTCGCGGTTAAATTCCTCCAATTTTGCCGGTTTATTTAAAAAACGTTCCGAAGGAAATTTTATCGCAACTTCGCGTTCCAAAACCAAATCTTGCGCCTGCCAAACCATGCCGAAATGGCCGATTCCCAACGGCTGGCACAATTCGTACTTACCATTTATCACAGCAGGCAAACCATACTGTTCAGGCGTAAACATGGCCAATGACTCAGAGCCCTCGCCATTCTCTTCTTTTGCTTTTCTTAATGATTGTGAAGCCCCCAACAGTCTGGCAGCAAACGCATCCGCATCTTTTAATTCACTAATCTCACGTTCGAGCGGCTCAAACATATCGGGACAATCCAAAGTCAGATCCCTGGCGCTTAACTCCTCGCCATCAAGCATACTCGCTTCCCAACGTGCGATCAGTTTATCCAAAATAGCCATAAAACCATGTATCCCGTACCGTGATGAAAACTCTCACACGAATATCACTGTCCGCTTCAACCTGCGTACCTAAAAAAAGATAGATGATTTCTACTGCCCCGCATCCAACATATAAGCACGCAAGCACGATCAGTTTCTTGCATCAACGCACCTTGCTCACAACCAGAATAGTAAGGGCTGACTTCCAAGCTATATTTCGTAGCCTGCCTCGGTTATGGCTTGTTGCAGTATCATGATCAGTTTTTTAAAACGCTTGGTTACCGTAGATAAATTCATGTTCAGTTTTTCAGCAATTTCTCCAAACGCCAGACCATTCTCCTGCCGCCAACTATATATTTCCTGATCAACATCAGAAAAACCTGTGCGTGTCCGTAAAATAATATCATCCAATTCCGTCTTTTGAGCCATCCCCTCGGGACAGTCATCTTTCCTATTTATATGAGCGATGCGTGCATCATCATTCGGAACGAATAACAAAGAATTATTCTTTTTTACACGCATGTCCTCTCTCGGTTGATTTTTTATCCGGCAATGTATATTGGTGCTCACAAACTCCAGACAGACATTTACCGCTTCTTCAGTCGGATTTGCTTTAACCCGTGCAATAAATTCCGGAAGATGTTTCTGCGTATAGAGGTACAAAAGAACATTTTGTCCTAAATTGCTGGAATTATCCAAAAAACGGGCACGATCGTTGTGCGGGAGACGTTGATGTGATTGATACCGAACATAAGCAAATATAACATCGTGTAAATGTTGCTCGGCAGCATCAATTACTGTTTCGGAAGAAGCCGATTTTAACCTGGAAACAAAGTCCTCCATTGCGACTTCAACTTCACCAAAACGTACAAGCGGTTTTCTCCCAACTTTTCTCAAAATTATATCCCTTTACGCCTTTCCTACCTACTCAATCTCAGTGTGTTTTCCACACTTTTAGGTCATAAATTTTATTTAGATAAAAACCAACTCTAAGATGAGATAACCATTGGTAATTCGATAATATAACTTGTTTGAATAAAAGCAGTATAAATAAGGCGCACTTGTATGTCAATTAAAAATCATTCACAAGATACTGTATAATACGCTTAGAACAAAGGAATGCACATTGATTGTAAAAAACATCATTACAAAGCAAACTCCGATGTATAATCAAATGTCATCATTTTCAAAAAAACAAAAATAAACACGATACTTTAGTACTCCTCACCTGAAATAATAGCGGCAAACTACGGCGTATTGTATTCACAATGCAGCAAGCCCCCGAGTCATGTCCCCGTGCCGCTGAGCAGTTCCGGCGAATGATATCAGTTGACATATTTTCACCTCTTTTCTATAATGTTCTCTTTTGTTTATCGTCAAACGGCATGAGCAGACTAGGTACGCAACCCACCCTTCCGCATTCAGCCGACTAAACATCCGAGCGCCTTCACAGCAAAGGATCCCCACGACAGTAAGCCAACCGTAGCGGGATCAAGCACGCTAACCAACGTATAAGGAATTGAGACCATGCAAAAAGGATTTAAGAATACCACTATTGACCAGGCTGAAATCAAACGGCTGAGTGAGCTTGCCCGCAATGCTCGCGGCGACATTCTGACCATGACAACCCTGTCCGCTAGCGGCCATCCGGGCGGATCAATGTCCTCAATCGACATGTATACAGTCCTCATGCAGCACGCCCGCATCAACCCGGCCAAGCCGCATGAGTTTGGTCGCGACCGCATCGTAGTCAGCCACGGTCACACCTCGCCGGGCGTCTATGCCGCTCTGGCCAGCCGCGGTTTTTTTGCTATTGATGATGCCATTACCGGCTTCCGGCATCCAGCCACCATATTTGAAGGCCACATTGAGCGTACCATACCGGGCGTTGAATGGAGCAGCGGTAACCTCGGCC
>Ga0075120_10001347_pt1 | contig 19306 bp, 17 predicted proteins | sample AntAceMetag02UKL_FD_69792 | JGI IMG/M metagenome (GOLD analysis project Ga0075120, IMG submission 69792) | Saline lake microbial communities from Ace Lake, Antarctica - Antarctic Ace Lake Metagenome 02UKL | ecosystem: Environmental > Aquatic > Non-marine Saline and Alkaline > Saline | place... | reverse complement strand
CAATGTTCTTTAATTCTAGAAGGGCGTCTTCAAACTCCCGGTTGCCATATACTACTGCCAGAACTGCCAGGGAACCTGATGCTTTAATGGTTTTGAAATAATCGGCAGCATCTTTTGGCAGCCGTCCGCCATAAACAGGAGCACCAATGAGTACCAGATCATTAAGAAATTCAGGGGCAGGCTGGTTTCGAACCCCAGGTTTTGTAATATCAAGAACAGTGGCAATATTTTTGCCAAGCCCTTTTGCAATCTCTTTGAGAATAGTCTGGGTTGTGGAAGTGGGGCTGAAATAAACCAGGGTTGTATTTTTAAAATTCATTATTGGTTTCCTTTAAAAAATATTAAATTATTATGGTTTAAAGTTAAGTGTATCTTAGGACCACAGATTTTTAAAAAACTAATCTATGGATAACGCTGTTGTATTTCTTTTTCACTAATTCCCATCAAATACAACAATCCATCTAATCCTACACTGGATATAGCTTTTTGTGCTTTTTTCTTTACAATGGGTTTGGCATGAAAAGCAATTCCCAGGCCGGCAATACTGAGCATTGGAAGGTCGTTGCTACCATCACCAACGGCGATTGTCTGTTCCAGATTTATATTTTCAACTATGGCAATGGTTTTAAGAATTTCAGCCTTTTTAGGGCCATCAATAATATCACCTGTAACATCCCCGGTAATTTTTCCATCTTTGATTTCAAGGCCATTGGTAAAAACATAGTCAAGCCCTAATTTGTTTTGCAGATATTTACCAAAATAGTCAAACCCGCCGGATATGATTCCCAGTTTATAACCAAGCTTTTTCAGAGTATTTACGACAAGTTGGGCACCTTCAGTTAGTTCAAGAGTTTTGATGACTTCGGCCAGAAATTTTTCATCAAGGCCTTTGAGTAGAGCCAGTCGCCGAGTGAAGCTTTCTTTGAAATCCATTTCACCATTCATTGCAGCCCCGGTAATTTGGGCGACCTGCTCCCCCACGCCGGCATGCTTTGCCAACTCATCGATCACTTCACATTGGATTAAAGTAGAATCCATATCGAAAACTATCAATTTGCGGGCATGGCGATAAATATTGTCCATATGAAAAGATATATCAATTCCGGTTTTTTCTGAAATCTCAAGTAATTTTTGACGTAATTGGCCGGGGTTATTTAGTTTGCCGGATACAGTAAGCTGTATGCAGGCTTTGGGGTTTAATTCGGAATTATCCAGAGAAACAGACCCGGAAAGATTGGTAATGATATCAATATTCAGCTGGTTAGCTGCTATTGCAGCCGTAACTTCAGACAATTGTTCAGCCGTAAGGGTGCGACCGAGAAGAGTTATAATCAAACGTTCGTGGCCATTCTTGGTGACCCATCCTATATAGTTTTCTGCATTAATGGCAGAAAACCTAATTTGAATGTCAAGTTTATGGGCTTTAAACAAAAGGTCTTTGAGAATCGATGACGATGAATGGCTTGATGGTATTTCGATAAGCATACCCAGGGAAAGATAATCATGAATAACAGCCTGCCCGATATCTAAAACTATGACTTCATACTGCGCAAGAATATTTGTTAAACTGGATGTCAGTCCGGGTTTGTCTTTACCCGTAATGTTAATTAAAATAATTTCTCTCATTGTAAATCTCCACGTAATAAAATCCAAATCAAAAAAATAGAATGATATTTAAGATATGTCCTTTTAAAAAGCATCTTCAGCACTCATTTTTTCAATTGAATCGATTTTATCTCTGTTTTGAGTTTTTCGCAACCTGAACTATCTCCATGGCCAGGACCTGGGCTGCATCAATGGTGTGTATAGGAAGCGAGCTATCAAGTGCACTGAGTTCTGTGCAGGCAATAATGGCCGTTTTAGCTCCTTTTTTTGAAAGGTGCTCACAGACTTTTTCATACGCATCACGAATAGTTGCGCCCGTGTTTCCTTTTTTGACTTCTTTGATTACCGCAAGAAGGCTGTCCTGATAATCAGGGTCAGGCCATATATCCTTGATATTAAGTTTTTTAAGCCTTTTAGTGTAAAGTCCTGTCATGGCAACAGCTGGAGAGGCTAATATACCTATTTTATTCTGCTCAGGAAAATTTGTTTTTACATAGTGGGATACAAGATCGATCAGATTAATAACAGGTATGTTTACTGCCTCCTGAACCGCATCATAATAATAATGAGCAGTATTGCATGCAATCACAAGAAAGTCGGCTCCAAAGGTTTCAAGTCGTTTCCCCATGTCTGCCAGGCAGGGGCCTGGATCTTCTCCATCACCTTCAATAATGGCTTTTATCCTGGACGGAACCTTGGGGTTATTATCCACAATACACCGGATATGATCCTTGTCATCCAATGCAGGTGTCAGGCGTATGATACGCTGCATAAGATCAATGGTTGCTTCGGGGCCCATACCTCCGAGTATCCCCACAATTTTTTCTTTTTTTACCATGATTGTCATACCCTAAATTCGGTATCCCTCCATGGGAATATCATTATGACTATCCCATGGAGATATGGATTACCAGAATACTAAAACGTTATCTGAATGTTTCCAAATATTCATAAAGCGCAGGAGATCCTCCCGTATGAAGGAACAAAACATTTGATCCTTTCTTAAAGTGACCTTTTCGCACCAGGTCAATGAGACCGGCAGCTGCCTTACCGGAATACACGGGGTCGAGAAGAATGGCTTCTTTTTGAGAGAAAAGTTTGACTGCTTCCACCATGGAAGCTGTTGGAAGTGAATAACCCGGTCCCACATACTGGTCAAAACATACAACATCATCCCTTTTCACAGCATTTCCTATTTCGAGTTTTTTTGCTGTTTTTTGGGCGAGATCAAAAACAAGTCCTTCCTGAACATCCTTTGTTCTTGAAACATTAACGCCATAGATAGGGATGCCTCCATTTATACCAATCATTCCAGCAACCATACCGGCGTGGGTTCCTGCAGATCCGGAAGGGACAATAATATGATCAATCTTTAACCGCATCTCATTTAACTGGGTCATGGTTTCTTCTGCACAGACAGCATACCCAAGTGCACCAATATCATTGGATGCACCTCCAGGGATAATATAGGGTTTTTTCCCTGCGATCTTAAGTTCCTCAGATTTTTTTTCCATTTTTGCCATCATGTCAGAACCGGCTTCTACAACCCCTATACTTTTTACACCTAACAGTTCAAAAAGAAAATTATTTCCGCTTGCCCCTTCTTTGTAAGATCCCTTTACCCGTTCTTCAAGAATGAGGTGACAATCCATTCCTTCTTTTGCAGACCATGAAGCAGTAAGGCGGGCATGGTTTGACTGAACAGCCCCACAGGTAATGATTGTGTCAGCACCTTTTTCAAGTGCATCGGCAATGCAAAACTCCAGTTTTCTTGTTTTATTACCACCCCCGGCACCGGGAAGCAGGTCATCTCGTTTAACATAGAGGTTGACCTCACCTTTAAGAACCTTGCTCAATGCAGGCATAGATTCAATGGGGGTTGGGCCTTGAAGGTATTTTCGTCTTGGAAATTTGGTAAAATTCATTTTGTGTTCCTTTGGTTTGTATTATATCAGTGTTAAAGTTTCAAAACAGTTTCCATTTTAATACATATTTAAAAATAATTCTTTTTGCACCATTAAAATTTTTAAAGCAATAGATTAATTGTGTTTTTTTTCATCTAGTTTCAGGATCAACAGCAAAGGCTTATGAATCTGCAAGGCGCTGGTCATACATGGACCCAACCCCATATTCGTTCCGGCGCATGAATTTATCCAGAGAGGGTCCAATGAGTTGCATTTCTGGATTTTCTTTTTGAACATCCTGGGCTATTCTCATTTCTATGGTACAGCCCGTGCTATAGGTTGAATCCTTGCCGATCCATTCTGGCGGGACCTTTTTATTCATAAGAGAAAAACTTTTGCCAATATCGTCTGATGTCTGAAATCTCCATATGTCTATGTATGAGCTTCTTTGAACAATTTCCCACATATACATTAGATCGTCTGCATCCATGCCAGGCTCATAATAGAATGAAGGGTTGATGATAAAAAGATCAGAAGACTGTTTATGTAAATGGTCTATAAAGGTACTCATTATTTTTTTTGCCACATCAATTTTTCCAGGGATGGAACCGATGATGCCGCTGTAAAACATCACTGTCATTCCTTTTTTCTTGGTAGATTCCATTTGATCAATAATCTCATTGGCTTTTTCTTCCAGGTCCTTGTGGGAAAATTTGATGAAGCCAGGGTGCTTGGATTTATAAGTGATCAGCAATTGATTTTTATCAAGGCTGATATTGATGATATTCTGGGTAAACCTGAAGTGGGAATCAATCAATCTTTCTTTCTGGGCCTTTCCCCTTGATATGACACAATCCACCTCTTTGAAAATTCTGGAAAAGGTTGTAGAAACAAGCAAAAGATTTAAATTTTCCCTGGTTCCATCAGACACCACATAGATATTCTTATCATGTTTTAAGAGATTTACCAGGTTGTTTTTGCTGATGGTTTTTTCATAAATAAAGTGTGCGTTTTCAAGTATCTTTACCAGGACAGGATCAGTTCTGGTATCTGCAAGGCAAACTTTTTTGAAAAAAGGCGCTTCCTTTACTGCAAAAATAACTGCATGTCCGAGATCGGCAAGAAATTTGGCGATGGTCAGATCTATAATTACTTCGCAGGATTCATCGGCAAGCCAGAGAATTTTTTGTTTCCTGGCTTTGACAAGCGCCAGTAATGGTGAAAGGCCATCACCTCTGATAGGGGTTTTAAAGATTTTTTTAATTTTGCTTATTGAGGGTATCTCTGAATTTTTAAGGGCCCCCAGGCTATTTTGTGTGATAAGGGTCAACCGTCTTTGGAATTCAATCTCTTTGATTTTTTCCCTTATTTCAAATAAAGAGAGATATTTAATGGTTTGTAATGTGTCATCATTTTGGTTTAAGGCCTTTTCCATGGTGTCTGAGGCTATAAAATCTTTTGTTTTTTTATTTACAGCTTTTTTATCTTCTGAATACGGATTTTCAATATGTGTACGGCTTAAAAAGATTTTGTATAATTTTTTTTCAAGCCTGGAAGGTATGAGAAGACCGGTTTGGATGTCGTCATCATATTTTATCTTGATCAATGCTTTTAAAAATTTGTTATCATATTCAGAGTCTATTAATTCATCAATCATGGCCATGATTCTGTCGAACACCTGCTGATAGCGGTTTTTCAAAAAAGGAGGATATTTTCTGGACATGATAGTCTTAAACATTTTATCGGAACAGGGAAAATATCGTTCTCCATTTTCAGGGTAGACCATAAATTCAATTTGTTCCTTTGAGCCAACCTTGGTGGGATAAGCAAAGGGATCTAAACTGTTTTTAAGAAAAAAAGCAGTAAACCAGGCATCGAAATCAGGACTTTCACCAACACGAACAGGTCTGACCTCTTTATTTTTCATGTGGCCTCCATTTATGGGAAAAAATTTGATTCATGGTATCATTTCATTGCAATTTTTGCAGGTAATTTATAAGTTTACCACAACTATTTTATTTCCTGTTTTAAGCTCTATAAGACTTGCACAATTGTTTTCAATTACACCATAGGTATACATGCCGTTTCGAGGACAGGTGATGGACCCCGGGTTCATAAAGATCTGCCCATCTCTTTTTTCTAGAGAACAAAGGTGGGTATGGCCCTGGATTATAATATTGATATTTGAAGAATATTTGCAGGAGCGATGACCATGGGAAAGAAAAATCTTTTTGTTGAAGCAGCTAAACTCCAGAAAAGTTTCAAACCCTGGGAAAAAAGAAATAGAATCGCAATTTCCATAGACATAATAAAACCTGTGATTAAAATTGGTTAAATCTTTTTTTATGAATTCAGGTTGAAAATCGATATGGCTGAAATTGCCATATTTTGTATCAAAAAGATCTCCGGCAATGACAAGTTCATCCAAAGGGTTCAAAAGGTTTTTCAGGGTTAGCCATGAACTATAACTACCGTGCAGGTCTGCAGTAACAATCAGTTTTTTCATAGGGCTTGTTTTTCCACTGGATTTCTTTTTCCACTTGTTAAAAAAAGTAAAATTTCATAGTATTGGATTCAAATCAACTAAATTATGAAAAATTGGCATGAATTTTCAATGAATATAAAAATTTCCATTTAAGATTTAAACAATTCCATGACAGATAACAACCTTCTTTCCGATGACCCGATATTTTCCTATAATTATTTTTCAATAAAAAAAAATTTAAGTCTTCGGTATGGGATAGCGCAAAGTTCCAAAAAGCCTGCAAAGGGCCTTGTTCTTTTATTGCATGGCAGATCCGAGTTTATTGAAAAATATAAAGGGGTTGCAAAACAATTGCAAAAAAGAGGGTTTATGGTTGTAAGCCCGGATTGGCGGGGGCAGGGATTGTCTTCCCGGGAGCTTGAAAACAGACATAAAGGCCATATTAGAAGATTTGATGATTATGTGGATGACCTTGAAGCACTCTATTCAAAGGTTATAGAACCGCAAGGATTGCCAGTGTATATACTGGCCCATTCCATGGGTGGGCATATAGCTCTTTGGTTCATGAAAAAGCATTCTTCAAAAATTAAAAAAGCAGTCCTTGTTTCTCCCATGATCGATATTGCTATTCCAGCCATGATGAAATCAATATCAAGATTTTTATCAAAAAAATTGGCTAAAACATCATTTGCAGAAAAATATACCCTTGGTTCAAGGGATTATTCTGTTAAAAAAGCCAAATTCAAAGGGAATAATTTATGCCATGACCCAAAAGCATTTTGGATTTTACATAATGAGATTGCAAATAACCCTGATCTTGCAGTTGGCGGTGTCACATGGGGCTGGCTCAATGCAGCCTTTGAATCCATAAAAATTTTAAAACAAGATGCCATAATTGGCAGGATTACCACCCCAATTTTGATGATCAGTGCCCAAAAAGATTCTATTGTATCCTCAAAAGCCCAGGAAAAATTTTGCAGGAAATTACCCAATTGCACCTTTCTTTCCATTAAAGGCGCATTTCATGAACTTTTGTTCGAGGAAATCAGAATCAGCACCAAGCTCTGGGATGCTGTCAACGGGTTTATGGATGAATGATCATAGGGATTTTAATGTGTTGATTCTTAAAAGGACGGGGGGATGGGAATAATTTAAAAATACGTAAAAAGGGTGGGGGGTTAAATTTGAAAGATTATGGGCTGACAGTTTTTTTAATGCATTGATTAAAGGCTTGCTGTCTTTAACAGTTTTTGCAGCAAACCTGTCAGCCTCGTATTCATCTTTTCTTGATGAGATTTGAAAAAGAATGGATATAAACAGGTCTATAGGCGAGTAAAGCATGCCAAAAAAAATCAAGCCTGCATAAATTGAAATGTCCTTCATAAAAAAAGCATGAAACAATCCTTCATGGGAAATAAATATGGAAATAAGATAAAAAATAAATCCCATCTGGAAAATACCTAAAACCATTCTTTTAATAATATGTTTCTTTTTAAAATGGCCCATTTCATGGGCAAGAACTGATACCAATTCTTCAATTGACTGTTCCCTTATAAGTGTATCAAATAAAACAATTCGTTTGTTTTTTCCAAAACCTGTAAAAAAAGCATTGGATTTGCTGCTCCTTTTTGATCCATCCATGACAAAAATATTGGCGAGGGAAAAATCAATTGATTTAGCATAGCTGATAATGGCTTCTTTTAAAGGGCCATCTTCCAGGGGGGTGAATTTATTGAATAAGGGCATAATCCAGGTGGGAACAATATATTGAACAATAAGAAGGAAAAGGGTGCTTGCCATCCAGCACATGACCCATGCCAATTGGCCGCCAAATTCCAGGAAGCCGAGAATTAATGATAAGAGTATTCCTCCCAGGATTGCTGAAAGAACAATAGATTTAATAAGGTCGGCAAGAAAAAGTCTGGGAGTGGTTTTATTGAATCCAAATTTTTCTTCAATCACAAAAGTGGTATACAGAGTGAAGGGCAGGGATATCAGAAGTTTTAAAAATAAAAGAATACCTGTAAAAAAAAGCCCTGAAACAATGGAGCCAAAATTAAATGACCTGACAAAGGAATCAATGATTTGGAAACCACCTGAAAACCAGAACAAAAGAATGATGGTTAGATCAATACTTGATGTGATAAATCCAAACTTTGTATTTGTCTTCAGGTAATTCTGAGAATCGCTATATTTTTTTTTGTCGTAGTGGTCTTTAAATTCTGTTGGAAGGGGCTGGTCTATATTTTTAAGATTGAGAAAATCTGCAATAGTACCGATAAGGTAACTGCCTGTCAGGGTCACAACAATGATGATTGTGATAAATTGTTCTGAAAAATGCATCTTTAAAGAAAATCAGTCCTAAGAATTGATCAGGTCTCTTAATTTTCCAGAGCATTTAAAGGTTACAACTTTTCTGGCCGGCAATGTCATTTCTTCATTTGTTGCAGGGTTTCGGCCTTTCCTGGCTTTTTTTTCGTTTACACAAAATTTCCCAAAACCGCTAATCATGATATCTTCCCCATTTTCAATGGTTTCCTTCATTATTTCAAGGAATTCTTCCATGATTTCATAGGTGGTTGTTCTGGATAAATGAAGTTTTTCTTGAATTTTTTCAGCAATAATTGTTTTGGTTAACGCCATAAATTCTACTCCTGCAATTAAAACTTGGCTGTTCAGTTAATTGGTTATTAAAAATTGTCTGATAAAGTACTTTATTCCCAATGTATTTGTCAAGTAACTACTAAGGATATTTAATCAAATTTAATATATTGTTATAAACACAATAAAACAAGCCTGACCCCGTCTGCAAGGACTTAAGTCGAAACTGGATATTTGCTATAAGAAATTTTACATAACCCGTTTCAGGCTGATCGCCTTACGTCCGCTGGATGGAAATTGTTACAGGCTCTGGCGGGCGTAACGTTAAGTGGCGGGAACTGTTTGAGGGAACCTGAGTTTTTCCGCCACAAGTGTAGCCCGACATAGAGCCTGTCAATATATCCCATCCAGCGATGGAAAGGCAGATTGATCTGAACGGGTTGGCGCAAACTGGTTAGAAAATATGATTCTTATGGCAAATATCCAGGGCAGAAAGTTGAGTATTATTTGAACTGGTCCTGGAGACAGGTTTTGTTTTGGATTGTTAATTTTTTAATTGTCTGCTATTTTAAGCATTATGTAATATTATGGGAAAATTTAAATAAATTGATAATAAAAGTCAAATGATTTTAAATATTTAGCTTTGCAATGGAGTAAAAAAACCGATGATAAATGCTTTGACAGCACTGGATGGAAGATATGCCAGATTAACAAAAGAGTTTGCTGATATTTTTTCTGAGTATGGCTTAATAAAACACAGGGTGTTTGTTGAAATTGAATGGCTTAAATTTATATTAATTGATTTAAAGCTTGAATCCTTTGAAGATTTAAACACTGAAATACTTGACAATATAGCACAGGCATTTGACCAGGAAGATGCCCGCAAGGTTAAGGAAATTGAAAAACAGACAAATCATGATGTAAAAGCAGTAGAATATTTTATAAAAAACAAACTTGATCTTCTGGGGCTTTCCCATATAAAAGAATGGGTTCACTTTGCCTGTACCTCGGATGACATCAATAATACGTCCTATGCCCTGATGTTGAAAAAAGGAAAAGAAATTGTTGTTGAATTATTGAGACAGCTAATTGTTGATCTTGAGCAAAAGGCATTACAATATAAGTCCATTCCCATGATGTCCAGGACCCATGGCCAGCCTGCATCACCAACAACTGTTGGCAAAGAATTTATAAATTTTGCCTGGCGGCTTTTACAGGAAGCAGATATTATTGAACAAACTAAAGTCCAGGCAAAAATAAATGGGGCAACAGGAAATTATAATGCCCATTATTTTGTATATCCTGAGATTAACTGGATGGAAGCATCACAACGATTTATTACCACCCATTTAAATCTTGCACCCATATTTTTTACCACCCAGGTAAATCCAAATCATTCCATTGCTTTTGTCCTGCATGCCATGATCAGGGCAGGGGCAACAATTATTGATCTGGACCGGGATATGTGGGGATACATCAGTCTTGGATATTTTACGCAACGCGTTAAAGAAGGAGAGACTGGATCATCCACCATGCCCCATAAGGTAAATCCCATTGATTTTGAAAACAGTGAAGGAAACATGGGGATTGCCATATCAATGATGGAGCATTTGTGTGTTAAATTGCAAAAGTCACGGTTTCAAAGAGATTTGAGTGACAGCACGGTTTTGAGAAGTTTGGGATCTGTTTTCGGCTTTTTTGCCATTGGTGTTAAAAATGCTTTAAAGGGATTATCCAAGGTAGATCTGAATGATAAAACCATACAAAAAGATCTTGATAATAACCAGGAGCTTCTTGCTGAACCCTTCCAGACGGCCATGAGGATTTTTGGCGAAGAAAATCCCTATGAAAGGCTGAAAGAACTTACCCGGGGCCAAAAAATTACCAAAAAAGATCTGATAAAATTTGTTGATTCCCTTGAAAAAGTGCCCTTGGATTTTAAGGAACGAATGAAACTATTAACTCCTGAAACTTATGTCGGGCTTGCAAAAGAGCTGGTGGATCTATATTTTAAACAAAAGAAAGGATAACTTCATTCATTTTGTGAGGGGTTATGGACAAAAGTAAATGACAGAAAAAGTATCCAAAGAAGACGGCAATTTACTTTTAAAAATAGCCAGGGAAAATATCCTGGGTAAATTTGGAAAAAAAAGTGACATGCCCGGGTCTTTGAAAACCAATGTTTCATCTCTGGTTTTGAAAGAAAAGCGCGGAACTTTTGTCACCCTGCACAAAAAAGGGGATCTTCGAGGATGTATAGGCAATATTGATCCGATCAAAACAATTTTACATGGTGTCATGGATAATGCAGGGCATGCTGCATTTAATGACTCAAGATTCAGCCCGCTTTCCTATGAAGAGTTAAAGGATACACACATTGAGATCAGCATTTTAACTCCTCCGGAAAAGCTGGATTACACAGATGCCAAAGATTTAGTTGCAAAGCTTAGGCCTTATATTGATGGTGTGATAATTAAAAAACAATATAAAAGTGCAACCTTTTTGCCCCAGGTATGGGAACAGCTGGAAGATCCTGAAATGTTTTTAACTCATCTTTGTCATAAAGCTGGATTACCCAAGGATGAATGGAAATCCTGCGGCCTTGATGTTTTGGTATATCAGGTCCAATCCTTTCAAGACAAATCTTAAAGAATTAAACTCCTATTAATCTGATAGGAGTTTTAAAGCCATTTTTGACCATAATTCCAAATTTAATTGTTCAAGATTCCTTGTCTTTTCCCATGTGAATTGAAACAGCTCGCTACCTGGCAGAAATTTTTTCGGAGTATTTGTCAATATCCTGAAAACAGCACCCAGGTGAACTTTGCCGACATCCGTGACATCCTCGCTGATCACGCCGACAAAAAGGGGAAGATCTTTTTCAGGCCTTTGATCAAGTTCTTCTTGAAGTTCCCGTTCCATGCCAACAGTCAGAATCTGCAAAAAAGAGGCGGTTTGTGTTTCCATGTCAATGGGGTTGATATGACCGCCTATTCCTATGGACCAAAGGTCATGAAGTCTTTGTTCACTTCCCTGCCGATTATATATGGCTGTTTTCTCAAAGTCCTTAGTTTGAATAACAATATAGGGGATGATCTGTTTATATGAAACATCTTTTTCTGCATCTGAGCGGTTTATAAATTCAAATCCAGCGCTACTGCACTTTTCAATAAAGTCATTTAATTCCAATGGAACAATACTTTTTTTGCATACCCATGATGCTTGTAAAAGATCTTTTTTAATACATAATACTCTTTCGTTTTTAGACACAAATATCCCCTTTGTTGATTATTATTAAATTTTGTTTTTTATCATATATGGCAGATAAAGTGAAAGATGATTTTTCGGGTTTTAATTGCAGGTTTTATCAGGTCTGTGGTATGGGGTAGGAAAAAACCTATTAAACTCAGGAGTGATGATGCTGTTTTTAAATAAATATGCAATTGGGAAAATAGATCAGGAAGTGATTCAAACAGCCGTTGAAAAGGCTTACCAACTGGTATTGAGCCAACAATATAATATGCCGGACAGAATGCATGTGATAGACAATCAGAATACCTTATTATTAATGCCATGTTTTTCAGAAAAATTTTTTGCGGCAAAATTAGTTTCCGTTTTTCCAGAAGCCCGGCAACATGGTCAGCCGGCAGTGAACGGGGTGATGGTCCTTTCTGATAATGTTTCAGGACAACCATTGGCCATCATGGATGGTGCGGCAATAACAGCCCAGAGAACAGGTGCAGTGGGGGGGTTGGGGGTTAAACTTCTGACTGCTGATTCCATAGATACTGCCGGTATCCTGGGTGCTGGAGTGCAAGGGCTTTCTCAGGCACGGTACCTTTTATTTAACCGCAGTATAAAAACCCTTTATATTTATGATTTGAGTCGCGAGGCTGTAATGGGGATGATCAATACCCTGAAAAAAGAATTTGCCGACCTTGAATATGTGGCAGCCAAAACCCCAAACCAATTGGTTGCAGATTCCAAAGTGATTATTGCTGCAACAACAAGTAAAACTCCTTTGTTTGAAGCAAGTCCTGATAATCTTTTTGGGAAAACATTTATTTCAATCGGTTCATTTCGACCGGATATGCAGGAGTTTCCCAATACAGTGATTGAAAATGCAGATGATATTTTTGTGGATACCATGTTCGCCACTAAAGAATCCGGTGATATAGCCATTCCTTTAAAAGATCATGTCATAGCAAAGGACAGGGTAAAAGAATTTGCCGGATTATTGGGAAAAAATGAGACTTTTGAAAACAAAATTATTTTTTTTAAATCAGTTGGTATGGCCTTGTTTGATTTGACCACGGCAGCCGCAATTTATCAGCAGGCTATGGAAAAAAATATGGGACAGATACTGGATTTCTAATTACAAAAGAAAGGTGGAGCGGGAAACGGGAGTTGAACCCGCGACTTCGACCTTGGCAAGGTCGCACTCTACCACTGAGTTATTCCCGCTCAGCAAAACTTTGCTTTAATTACTTTAAATCATGATTTTTGTCAAGGAAAGATTGATTGAAAGATTGATGTTTACCACTGAAAAATATAATGTTGGGTATTTGTTAGATATTGTATTGTCAATTTCAAGACTCCAGTCAAGATTTCATTTATGGCCAATAAAAAAGGGCAGGGAATGGAAATAAAAAACGTACTTGTTACAGGAGGGGGAGGCTTTTTAGGCAAGGCAATTGTTAAAAAACTGGTTGCAGAAAATCTGGCAGTCACTTCTTTTTCAAGAAATTTTTATCCAGAACTTGAAAATATGGGAGTTTGCCAGATTCAAGGGGACCTGGCTGATAAAAATGCCGTTGTAAAGGCCTTTGAAAAAATTGATGCTGTATTTCATGTGGCTGCAAAAGCTGGTATTTGGGGGCCTTTTCAGGAATTTTTCAGAACAAATGTGACGGGAACAGAAAATGTCATATCTGCATGCCTGGAAAACAGCATTCAACAATTGATATATACCAGTTCTCCAAGTGTGGTTTTTGATGAATATGATATGGAGAATGTGGATGAAAGTGCACCTTATCCGAAAAAGTATCTGGCGCCATATCCAAAAACCAAAGCCATGGCTGAGAAATTAATTCAAGCAGCTGCCGGCAAAGATTTGCACACCATTATCCTCAGACCCCACCTGATATGGGGCCCTGAAGATAACCATCTGTTCCCAAGAATTGTTAAAAGAGCTAACAAATTAAAAAAGATAGGGCGAAAAGATGACTTGGTGGATACCATCTATGTTGACAATGCTGCTGATGCTCATCTTTTGGCCTTTGAAAAGCTTTTGGAAAATTCTTTGTTATCGGGAAATATCTATTTTGTGAGTCAGGATGCACCAATTTCAAAATGGGAAATGGTAAATGCCTTTCTGGAGGCTGCAGGCCTATCACCTATAAAAGGACATGTTTCCGGAAAAACCGCTTATGTTGCAGGATTAATTTTTGAGTCGGTGTATAAGCTTTTCAATATTAAAAAAGAACCGCCAATGACCCGGTTTGCTGCAAAAGAGCTTGCCACTTCTCATTGGTTTAATATTTCAAGGGCAAAAAAGGATCTGGGCTATTATCCAAAGGTTTCCACACAAGAGGGGCTTTTAAGATTAAAACAATGGTTTTCAACATTGGAATGAAAAAACAATGAATGATTTAAAAAAACTCGTCTTACTCCAGGTTAATAAATTTAAAAAGGTTATTGTTTTTGCTGCAAAAGAGTTTAAGGAGGATCGGTGTGACCTTAGGGCTTCATCCCTGACCCTGTTTACACTGCTGTCAATCGTCCCTGTGATGGCCATGGCATTTGGCATTGCAAAAGGCTTTGGGTTTAAGGAAATTTTAGAAGAGCGGGTCCTTGAATTGTTTGCAGGCCAGGAAGAGGTGATTCAGAATGTTCTCACCTTTTCAACCAATCTTCTTGAAAAAACAAAGGGCGGCTTAATGGCTGTTCTGGGTATTATTCTGCTTTTCTATTCTCTTATCAAGCTCATTGGACATATTGAAAATGCATTTAATAAGATCTGGTGGGTAAAAGGTGACAGACCATTGGTTCGAAAATTTGCAGATTATATTGCCATTTCCATCACAGCCGGTATCTTGATTATTTTTTCAAGCAGTGCAAATATTTTTATTGCCACATATCTTGCCAAATTTTTATCCTATATGTCACTTCCAAAAAATATTGAAAATTTAATTTCTCTGGGATTAAATATCTTTCCTTTTTTGCCCATTTGGATATTATTTATTTTTTTCTATCTTTTTATTCCAAACAAGAAAGTAGAGATTAAAGCAGCACTGGTTGGCGGTATAATTGCGGGAACAATATTCCAAGTGGCTCAAATGACCTATCTGAAATTCCAGGTAGGGGTTTCCAGTTATAATGCTATCTATGGTAGTTTTGCAGCTTTGCCTTTATTTTTAATCTGGTTGCAGACCTCCTGGGCAATTGTCTTGTTTGGGGCGGAAATTGCATTTTCCTGGGAAAATACGGAAGCTCTGGAAACCAAGAATATTGAATACGGCAGTATCAGTATCTGGTTAAGAAAATTGATTGTTTTGCGAATTGTTCACCTGTGTGTAAACAGATTCGCCAAAAAAGAAACGCCTGCTTCAGATATTGATATTGCTTATGAGATAAAAATTCCCCTGAAAATAGTTAAAGTATTATTGGCAAAACTCATTGAATGCAGTGTTCTTCTGGAGGTGAATAGACCCGATAACATAGGTTATGTTCCTGCCTCAGATATAGAGGGCCTTACAATTCTCGATGTATTGACTGCATTTGAACAAAGAGGGGATGATATCATCCAGGCCGGTTATACAACAGAACTTAAAGCCTTGGAAGAAAGCCTTAATGAGTTTACCAAAGCATGCAGGCTTTCTTCCGGAGAAAGAAATTTTAAGAATATTTAGCCCAAACACGGGGTTTTCGGTCAGGCACTATTTAATCTTTTATGCCATAGGTATTAAATGAAATTTTATTAAACTGCAAAGAATCTTTTGAATGGCCTTTTTTTATTTCATCGGGATATCCGATGGCAATAATGGACTCAACCATTAAATTATCGGGTATCTTTAAGAGTTCTTTAACATAAGTATCAGCAGCCTTAGAAGAATCGTGTTCTCGTTTTCTGATTTGTATCCAGCAACTGCCAAGCCCAATATCATGGGCGGTCAGATGGATAAAGGCGGAAGCAATGGATGCGTCTTCAACCCATACGTCGCTTTGGGATACGTCACCGCATACAACGATGCCAAGCGTTGCTCCTTTTAAAAAACCTGAGCCGTGGGGTTTGGCTTTGGAAAGTTTTTCAAGGATATTTTTGTCTTCAATAACAATAAATTGCCAGGGATTAATACCCCTTGAAGAAAATGACCTTAAGGCTGCTTCAACAAGTGAGGATACCTTTTCTTTTTCAACTGGTTTTTCGCTGAACTTTCTTGTACTTCTTCTGGTTTTAATTAGATCTAAAAACATAGGCCATCCTTTAAAAATTAATGAAATTTGGTAATATTAATATTGCCCTGAAATTGCATTTCATCGAATTTTTTTCTTAAGAATTGTTTAAATTTATTCCGGGTCAAGGGCCATAACAGGAGCAGTCCAAAAACATCGGTTATAAGTCCGGGTGTGATCAATACAACGCCAGCAACAAAAATAATAACGGCATCGATCAATTCTTCCGCCGGCATTAGTCCCTGCTGTAAATTCATCTTTAATTTCATCATGGTGTTCATGCCCTCTATCCTGGCAAGCCAGGCTCCTAAAAATCCTGTCAGAATGACCAGGAGAATCGTATTCAGACCTCCAATGATCGTGCCGACTTTTATTAATAGATAAAGTTCAATAACAGGAATAAGGGTAAAACATAAAAATAATTTCAAAAGCATTTTTGTCTCCTCAGTGATTTGGACACTATCCAACATAATGATGTCTAAAGCTTTTTTGTCAAGTAGAAGAAAACACCTATGGCAATCGCATGTAAAAACAAAATACAAATTTAAAATAGTAACTTAACTTTAACCCGGCCGGGGCCTGGAGTGTGGAATGTGAGTGGCATGTTCTCCTTACCAAACAAATTCTTACTGAACCAATGATTCTATTTTCGATTTCAATTTTTAAAAAGATCTGATTCTTGAATTCGGATAGTATTTCGTCCATTTTTCTCTATTTAATTGAGTTCCAGGTTGATATCCTGATTCCAAATATTTTTGCCATCTTTTTTTTTAACAGATTCAAGGATGATATCAAGAAATGAATTTCTTGATATTTCCATTGCTCCCATGCTTAGAAGATGGTCTGTGGTCACCTGGCAGTCAATTAAATCAAAATCCTGTTTTTTTAAATGGTTTGAAAGGGCGACCAGAGCAATTTTTGATGCATCACTTTCAAAGGAAAACATGGATTCCCCAAAAAAAGACCTGCCAAGACAAACACCATACAGTCCGCCAACTAATTTGTTTTCTCTCCAGGTTTCAATGGAATGGGCATATCCCAGTGTATGAAGTTTTATATAAGAATCAACCATTTCATCTACAAGCCAGGTGCCTTCCTGTTTATCTTTTCTTGGTTTTGCACAGGAACGAATGGTTTGCTCAAATGCCGTGTCCACTGTAATGCTATAGATATTTTTTTTTATTTTTTTATTCAGGCTTTTTGAAATCTTAATATCTTTTGGTAATAGTACCAGCCTTGGATCAGGTGACCACCAAAGCAAAGGCTCATCTTTTGAGAACCAGGGAAAGATTCCATTTTCATAGGCAAGGAGCAGCCTTTGGGGGGAAAGATCTCCACCTATACATAAAAGTCCATCAGATCGAGCAAGCCAGGCCGGGGGAAAGTCTAATCTTTTTGATAACCTGAAAAGGGGCATTCAACTTTTAAAGATAAAATTAAGCTCATTATTCCGAAGGCCAATGGATATTTTACCGCCTTTTTCCAATTTGCCAAAAAGGATTTCATCTGTGAGCTTGTCTTTTATCCGGGTCTGGATAATTCTTGCCAAAGGTCTGGCTCCAAATTTGGGGTCATATCCTTCCTTTGCAAGAAAGGAGCGGACCTTGGAAGAATAGCTCAATCTAATCTCTTTGGCTTTGAGCATGGTTTTGAGTTCTTTCATGTTTTTATCAACAATTAATTCCATGATCTTAGGGGACAGATGGTTAAATTGTACAATACCGTCAAGCCGGTTTCTAAATTCAGGACTGAATGCCTTTTCAACGGCTTTCATTCCTTTGGAATCAATATTTGCTGACTGGGAGCCAAATCCAATGGAATTGACACTCATTTCCCTTGCCCCTGCATTGGATGTCATGATGATGATAACATTCCTGAAATCAGCTGATTTACCAGTGTTATCAGTCAGGGTTGCATAGTCCATAACCTGTAAAAGAATATTATAAAGATCCATATGGGCTTTTTCAATCTCGTCAAGCAATAGAACACAGTGAGGATGTTTCCTGATACTGTCCGTCAGGATACCGCCCTGATCAAAGCCCACATATCCTGGCGGGGCTCCGATAAGTCTTGAAACGGCATGCTTTTCCATGTATTCACTCATGTCAAATCTTAAAAACTCGATCCCCATATGATGGGCAAGCTGCTTTGCAACCTCTGTTTTGCCAACACCTGTCGGTCCCATGAAAAGGAAAGATCCAATGGGACGATCCGGAGCAGCAAGACCTGCCCTTGATCTTTTAATGGAAGTAGTCAGGGTTTCAATGGCATCATTTTGTCCAAATATAACATTAAACATTCTTTTTGGCAGGGATGAAAGGCTGGCCTTATCCGTTGATGAAACACTTGTAACAGGCACCTTGGCAATTTTAGCGACAATTTTTTCAATATCTTTGGGGCTTACTATTTTTCGTTTGCCTTTTCCCTTGAGCCGCAGAAAGGCACCTGTTTCATCAATAACATCAATGGCTTTGTCCGGCAGGAGCCGATCATTGATATATTTATCCGACAGATAGGCTGCAGCTTCAATAGTTTCGGCAGTGTAGGTCAGACCGTGATGTGCTTCATAGTAGGGTTTAAGCCCATTTAAAATTTGAGTTGTTTCTTCAACTGAAGGCTCGCAGACTTCAATTTTTTCAAATCTCCTTGAAAAAGCACGGTCTTTTTCAAAATGGTTTTTGTATTCTTCATAGGTTGTTGTACCGATACATTTTATATCTCCGGAGGAAAGAGCAGGCTTTAAAATGTTTGAAGCATCCATGGAGCCGCTGGAGGTTGCACCGGCTCCTACTACTGTATGGATTTCATCGATAACCAGCAATGCGTTTTCTTTGGATTCAAGGGCGTTGATAACATCTTTTAGACGTTGTTCAAAGTCGCCTCGATATTTTGTTCCGGCAAGAAGTGCTCCCATATCAAGGGAATATAATTCACAATTTTCTAAAAGATCCGGTACCAGTTTATCATTTATTTGTATGGCAAGCCCTTCGGCAATGGCTGTTTTTCCAACTCCTGGATCTCCCACCAGAATAGGATTATTTTTTTTTCTGCGACAAAGAACCTGCATGACTCTGTCCATCTCATCAACTCTTCCGATTAGCGGATCTATCTTTTTATCATGCGCTTTTTGCAAGAGATTTGTTGTAAATATTTCTAAAGGATCTTTCTTTTTTTCCTGTTTTGATTTTCTGTCGTCAGGATTGAATATTCTCCGGGATGGGTGGTCCATAGCCGGTGGACCTTTTTTTGTAGGTTC
>Ga0075120_10001341_pt1 | contig 19383 bp, 15 predicted proteins | sample AntAceMetag02UKL_FD_69792 | JGI IMG/M metagenome (GOLD analysis project Ga0075120, IMG submission 69792) | Saline lake microbial communities from Ace Lake, Antarctica - Antarctic Ace Lake Metagenome 02UKL | ecosystem: Environmental > Aquatic > Non-marine Saline and Alkaline > Saline | place... | reverse complement strand
CTTGCAAAATTGAAATTATCCATGCTTATATTGGCAGATTAGATGGATATAGTCAAGGCAAAAAATAGCAGGGGGAAGTGTTGCTTAAGCTTATGAATTTTAATCACTTAATTATTTTTTATTATTTCTGTATTTAAGTGAATGACATTGGATCTGTGAGGGGATAGTTGGGTAACTGGCTGTTCTACCTTGATAGTGTTACCCAGTCAAGCTGGGCACAAGCTTTATCGGGAATCTCTTTGTATACGCTAGATTCCTGCTAGAAGCATAGGATGACGATACCTCACCCTAAAAAGGGTAAACTACTTTTAGCTCAAAATGAAGAATGCCCTGAATTCTTTATATTTTCACCCTGTCGGTACTATTAAACACGCACTAAGCATCCTGCCGGCGGAAGTAACTCCAAATGTTAAGCACGATGAGTACTGGCCAGCAGGCCGTAAGCGCAAGTTGAAATGATTTAGCGAGATGGTTTTTACAGGCGACAGGTATGTTGACATTGGGGCGTCTTACAGGCTACTTGTTTCTATCATCTCCTAAATAATCGTGTATTAAGAGCTTATTATTTTCTACAGAATAGTCCTTCATATATTCAATAATGTTTGTTTCTTTTTGAGAATCAGACATTTTCAGACCTTTAGCTATGGCTGCCTTAAAGATTTCTTTATTAATAATTGCTGGTTCATACGTAGGGTCTATCGCTATGGCCTTATCAAAAGCTTGTATTGCATTTTCATTTTCATTTAAATATGCATAACAAAGCCCCATATTACCAAATGCTTGTGGCGTCATTGAATTGATCTCGATAGCCTTTTGGTATCCCTCAATTGCTTCTCTCCATAGCCCCTTGCGCATCAAGGCGAAAGCAGCATTAAATTGTTTTAGACTTATAATGTAATCATTCAAGTCGATCCCGGTCGTTTTATAGGTTGATTCCTCAAAATCAGCTAAAAGCTCTTTCGCAAGACGGACAACTTGATCCTGTATTTCTCCAAATTCAATCACTTTACGCAACGAAGCAATCATCTCTATGATATCCATATTTTTCTGTGCGCTTAGCGCTCTATTAAACCAACAATCAATGAAATAAGGATATATTTCTATTGATTTATCAAAGCAGGTAATGGCCTCATCGTACTGCTCCTTAACACCATGAATAGTTCCCATGGCAAAATGAATGCTGTATAAATCGGCATTGTCTTTCATTAAAGATCGTATAATTGCTTCACCCGCTACAACATTACCTGTTTCAACCATCATTAAAGCACGGTCAATTTCATCATCAATATCGGGTGCTATTCGTGCAATAAAATGTATTGGCGCTTTTTGGGCTTTTTCAATTTCAAACTTTTGAGAATCTTTATAATAAGAACAGCCTTCACATTCCGAATTACGAGTCTCTGCACAACAACGCGAACAGATAAGAGTTCTGTCTTTTATTAAGCAGCCTCGCTTACCCTTTACCTTTGAACAAATACTACATTTTTGTTGTTTCATATATTATTACTTAAGTTTCGGTGTTCAAGATCGTATAAAAATTCACGACTCGCCATGATTTTAAGCCACTTGATCTGGCAGAGCTATCAATTTAGCATGGATTACTTCACTAGCTGATGCGTACATGCCACTGTCCAAGTTAGACTGTACAAAAGTTTTCAATGGTTTTGTTAATGATACATTCATCGTCTTATCTGGTTTTTTATTAAATTGAATATTGTGACAAAAATAACAAATAATGCGATACATTGCCATTATTTGTTTTGCATGTGAATCTTTGGGCGTTAACTTTATACGCCCTAATAATCTAGGTTTTGTCGCAAAGTTTAGCAAAACCAGAGTCACTTCCGACTTTTAGCAATTAAAATAGCCTTGATCAGTTTTAAAGGTGTGCATTATCCAAAAGACGTTATTCTCAGTGCTGTATTTTTCTAGGCGCGATATGGAGATTTCTATCGAGAACTGGAAGAAAGAGGTGTAACGGATGACTATGCAACTCTTAACCTCTGAGTTATTTGTTATTCACCGGCCATTGCTTTATAACTCAGTCCCAGAAATGAGAAACAAGTAAATCCAGGCGTATGGATGAGACCTATATTAAAGTCAAAGAAAAAGGCTATGTCACCGTTAAGTGTGGAATTTTAAAAAGATATATTTTTTCAATAACTTATGAGTGTGATGAAAAGCAGCCCAAAGCGAGAAAAATGAAGCTTTCAAACGGTATCAGAAACATTTTCCACACTTAAAGGTGACATAGCCAAGAAAAAAGGAGGGGTTTAGTCTCGAATTGCGAATACACAAGAGCGCAGGTCATGAGTTAGAATCTGACATATACACTAAATAAGCCTACATAGCACTATCAACCTACTAGGTTTACATTTCGGTTTTCGGCCAGCTTGATTCTGAGGATTTATGATTGAATGTACGCATTGATTGGCAAGTATTCGTTCCACTTTTTCCTGGGTATATGAAAAAACGAGAAAAAGTAATGCCGGTCCTAAAACCTATAGAAAAAATACATAAAAATAGTTCGCTGCAGTATACTTAATTAAGCAAAATTACCCCCAACACATTACATCCTTGATTAGATCTAATGCGGGTGTTTTTTATGTACGATGTTTTTTATTGGTCTTCTTTATCGATAGGTGGAATCATGTCTGACAGTGCAACTCTAGAAATACAAGGTAAACGCTACTCACTCCCTTTAATCATCGGGTCGGAACATGAAATGGCTCTGGATATTTTCCGATTGAGAGCTGAATCGGGGTGTATTACTCTGGACAATGGTTTTGGCAATACTGGCTCATGTGAATCGGCTATTACTTTTCTTGATGGGGAAAAGGGGATTTTGCGTTACCGGGGCTATCCGATAGAACAACTGGCCGAGAAATCAGTGTTTCAGGAGGTGGCTTATTTACTCTATTATGGTGAGTTACCTAGTCCGTCTGAATTAAGTAGCTTTAAGCAGAAGGTGGCTTCTTATTCAAGTTTACCGCAGGGTATTTTAAATATTATCGACCAATTCCCGCTTGAGGCACATCCTATGGGCGTAGTCTCCGCAGCCGTATCAGCTCTCTCGGCTTTTTATCCGGAATTTATCAACCCGACTTCGCTGTCTCAGGCTGATATAGATCGGGCGGTCGCACAGTTGATGGGGCAGGTAAAAATTATTATTGCTTATTTTTACCGTCGCACTCAGTCTCAGCCCGCCGTTGCATCCGATCCCTCTTTAACTTATGCGGCTGATTTTTTAAATATGCTACAGGGTGGAGAGGATAAGACAATTGCTCCGGAAGTTGCTGACGCCCTGGATACATTGCTTATTCTGCATGCTGATCATGAGCAAAATTGTTCGACTTCTACAGTCAGAGTGATTGGTTCATCGAAGGCTAATATTTTTGCTACGGTTTCCGGAGGCATAGATGCCTTATGGGGACAATTACATGGCGGTGCCAATCAGGCGGTGCTAGAAATGTTAAATGAAATTCAAAATAATGGCGGAGATTACCAAAAGTATCTGCATAAAGCTAAAGATAAAAACGATCCTTTCCGCTTGATGGGATTTGGTCACCGCGTATATAAAAACTTCGATCCCCGAGCAAAAATTATAAAAAGTGCTTGTGATTCGGTGCTGGAAAAATTAGGCATTCATGACCCTCTGCTTGATATCGCCAGAGGTCTGGAAGAGCAGGCATTGCAGGATCCGTATTTTATCGAGCGGCATCTATATCCTAATGTCGATTTTTATTCCGGTATTATTTATCAGGCATTAGGCATTCCAGTCAATATGTTCACCACGATGTTTGCCATGGGCAGAATGCCGGGCTGGTTAGCGCAGTGGAAAGAAATGCGTGGCAGTGAAGCGACTAGAATTGCCCGCCCTCGACAGATTTATATCGGCGCTACAGCAAGGGACTATATCGAAATTAATCAGCGCTAGTTGTATGAATGGCACAGATATCGACATACTTTATCAACGTTTTAATGAGCAAGCGTCAGCCCTAGGAAAAAAACTCTGTGGTTAGGGCAGTTTGATTTCGCAGATAGCCCCCGCAGTCCTGCTGCTAGCCAGCTCAGTTGATTATTGGGGGTTTCAGCCGGTAGATCAGGGTTTAAGGAGCTTACATTACCGGCTGATGGAACAGTTAGTTAAAGATGGCTTTGTTCCAGATACGGATGTCGAACACTGCTATGTTCAAATTGATTTTAGTCGTTCATTCTGCTCAAAAGGTGGAGAATTAGTCTCCTATTTCTATCGAAAAATAAACCGTATGTACAGCGTGGAGTACTCCAATCTTGAGGCTCTTGCAAACAAGCAGGGAGATCTGTCGAAATGTGCGCTGGTTATTCTTGATGACTTTGTTGGGTACGGGGGCTGTCAGTTTCTGTCTTTTAGCTATCGCAATTATCATCCCGATTTATTTAATCGTTATGGAAAGGTCTATGTAGCGATACTGATAGCTAATAACCTGGCTGTTCAAACCTTTCAGCAGGCTTCCGGGTAGCTTTGGGCTTAAATCAACAAACCACCCGCAGATGAGGTGGTTTGTCGAAATGTCGCGACTGTCAGATGAATATTAAGCCAATACAGGACTTACAATAAATGCTTAATGGCTTTACGCTCTTCTTTTAATTCCAGTGCAGACTCTTTGATACATGCTTTGCTAAAGGCATCTAATTCCAGATCTTGCACAATTGAGACTTCGCCAGAGATTGAAACTTCGACTGGGAAAGAAAAAAATAAGCCTTTTTCTACACCATAACTGCCATCAGAAATAACCGCCATGCTGGCCCAGTCACTCCAGTTACTGACTTCTGTACCAAAAACCCATGAGCGCATTTGACATATCGCTGCATTTGCGGCAGAGGCAGCACTTGAACCCCCCCCTCGCTCTTGAATAACACTTGCTCCACGATTCTGTACAGTGGGCACAAATTCATCTTTAATCCAGGCTTGATTAACTAATGTTAAGGCTTCCAGACCTTTAACGGTTGCATGGGTTAAATCAGGATACTGCGTTTCGGAGTGATTTCCCCAGACAATAATATTTTTGACCTCTTTGGAACGTACACCACATTTTTTAGCTAATTGATAAACTGCCCGGTTATGATCCAGCATACTCATGGCAGAAAAACAGCTTGGGCTTAAATCAGGCGCGTTCATCTGGGTAATCAAGGCATTGGTATTAGCTGGGTTTCCAGTAATCAATACTTTTACATGCCTATGTGCAACCTCATTCAGTGCTTTGCCTTGCTCTGAGAAAATAGAGGCATTACATTCCAGTAAATCTTTGCGCTTCATGCCGGGGCCGCGTGGTCTCGCGCCAACTAAAAAGGCATAATCTACGCCTTTAAAAGCAACCCTAGCATCATCTGTGAGGATAACTTTTTGTAACAGAGGGTAGGCGCAATCATCGAGTTCCATCTGCACGCCGTGTAGACGATGTAAAGCGGAAGTGACTTCCAGCAGCCTTAATACAATGGGTTGATCCAGGCCAAATAATTCGCCTGATGCCAATCGAAATAACAATGAATAACTAATTTGTCCAGCTGCTCCGGTAACCGCTATATCAATGGGTGTTTTCATCTATCATTCTTCCTTATATTTATTATAATTATATGAGGTTGTACTAGTTAACTATCGCGAAAATTATATCAATGAGACTAATAAGGCTTAACTTTTTTTATACGTTATAATAACGCGAATCTATATTCGTTTAAACGCATAATTGTTATAAAACTTTAACACTGACTAATGAAGAAGCTGCTTTTCCAATTTGATACCGATAATTACCCTTCTGTTTTTGACACTGTCGTTGCCTATGATGGTGGTGCTGATCATGTGATTGGCCATGCTAATCTGACTGCTGATAACGTAAGGTCTTTGGTGGAAGGGACTATTTTTACACGCCCTCCTAAAGAGAAAAAAAATACCGCAATTTTTGTCGGCGGTAGTGATATGGCTGCGGGGCAAGCTTTATTTAATGCAGTACAAGCCTATTTTTTTTCCGGCTTTCAGGTTTCTGTAATGCTGGATAGTAATGGTAGTAATACAACGGCCGCCGCCGCTGTGGCTAAATTGGCAACGAGTGGCACTTTAACGGGCAAAAAAGCGGTGATTCTTGCTGGTACAGGTCCTGTTGGGCAGCGCGCTGCGGTTATGCTGGCTAATGAAGGTGCAGACGTGACTATCGTATCGCGCAATAAAGTAAATGCCGAGCAAGCTTGTCTTGCCATGAAACAGCGTTTTAATGTTAATTTAAGCGCTGCCAGAGCAGCCGATAGCGATGCTCGTGGTGATGCGATAAAGCATGCCAATATAGTCCTGGCAACCGGTGCGGCTGGAATTGAATTATTAAATCCGGAACATTGGCAAAATAACCCTAATCTGGAAATGCTTGCCGATGCTAATGCCACGCCACCCGCAGGTATCGGTGGTACAGATATGATGGATAAAGGTATTGAGCGACATGGGAAAATCGTCTGGGGAGCCATTGGATTTGGTGCTTTAAAACTTGCTTTGCATCGTGCTTGTATTGCCCGGTTGTTTGAGGATAATAAGCAGGTATTAGATGCTGAATTAATTTATAAACTAGCCAAAGAAATGGCCTGATCCAGTATTAAAATCATGTCAACAATTGATCAATTACGTTTCGACGCTGAGCAGATTTTTCTTTCAGGAATTAAAGCTGCTGATCCCTACCTGGCTGTAAAACACTGTTTACACAGTGTTGCGCAGCAGCTGCAAATATCATTAGATATGGATGGTAGTGGCAATAAGCGCAGTGGCGCATGGCAAAAAATTCATCTGATTGCTTTTGGTAAAGCCGCTTGTACTATGGCCAAAGCGGCACAGGAAATGATCCCGGCACATTTATTAGCAGAGCCAGCAATAGCCGTCTGTAATTATGAAAATATAACTGCTATTGATCATATTGAAGTGATTGGGGCTAGTCACCCATTGCCAGATCAGTCGGGCTTTTCGGGGGCGCTACGCATAGCAGAGATAGCGCAACAAGCCCAGGCCGGTGAGCTGGTTCTGGTTCTGGTTTCAGGAGGAGGCTCGGCATTGATACCTTATCCTGCAGACGGCATCAGTCTGGAAGAAAAAATAGCCACGACTGATTTGTTACTCGCTTCGGGCGCAAGCATTAATGAAGTCAATTGCGTACGTAAGCATTTATCCATGCTTAAAGGTGGCGGCCTTGCGAGAATGGCTGCTCCTGCAGATTTACATGCGCTTATTTTATCTGATGTATTGGGTGATGAACTCAGCGCGATCGCCAGTGGACCAACTGTCCCCGATAGCACGACATTTAGAGACGCGATAAAAGTTTTTACTGCTAAGCAGCTCTGGGATAAAGTGCCAGTTTCTGTACAGAATCACCTGCAGCAAGGCGAGCAAGGAATTATCGACGAAACACCAAAAGCTGATGATGATCTATTTAAGCATACTGCTTTCACACTGATTGGCAGTAATGCTATTAGTGTGCATGCGATTATGCATGCTGCGCAAAGTTTAAATTACCAGTTGCATTTATATAGTGATCAATTGACCGGCGAAGCATCAAATGTGGCCGCAGATTTGCTGCAATATGCTCAGGCTCTGCTCGCGCAAGGCATTAACAAGCCGTGCGCTATTTTAGCGGGTGGCGAAACGACGGTCACTTTACGGGGCACTGGTTTAGGTGGGCGCAATCAGGAAATGGCGCTGGCGTTTGCACTGGCAGCTGAACAGCAGCAGCTTCAAGCTGATTGGGTTTTTTTAAGCGGTGGAACAGACGGACGAGACGGACCAACCGATGCTGCAGGCGGCATAGTAGACAGCCAGACAATTACACGCTTGCATAATGCCGCCATTGAGGCAGAGCAATATTTAGCCAATAATGACTCTTATCATGCCTTACAAATATCAAAGGATTTGCTGATCACAGGCGCAACGGGTACTAATGTAGCCGACTTACAAATTTTGCTAATCCAACCAAAATCATAAAATATCTCAACCAGGAGACCACAATGTATAAAAAATCTATGTCCATAGAAGGCTTTGATGATGAAATTTTTCAAGCTATAGCTGCAGAGCATCAACGCCAGGAAGATCACATAGAACTTATTGCATCAGAAAACTACACTAGCCCACGTGTACTAGAAGCACTAGGTTCACAATTAACCAATAAATATGCAGAAGGCTATCCAGGTAAGCGTTATTATGGTGGTTGTGAATTTGTCGATAGAGCAGAACAACTGGCTATAGATCGCGCCAAAGAGTTGTTTGGTGCAGATTATGCCAATGTGCAACCACATTCGGGTTCACAAGCGAATATGGCAGCTTTCATGGCGATGATTGAACCTGGTGATACCATATTAGGATTAAGTCTAGCGGATGGCGGACATTTAACTCATGGTGCAAAACCCAATTTTTCAGGCAAAATTTACCATGCGGTTCAGTATGGCTTACATCCTGAAACGGGTGAAATAGATTATGATGAAGTCGAAAGACTTGCATTAGAGCATAAGCCTAAAGTATTGGTTGCAGGATTTTCAGCCTATTCACGTATCTGGGATTGGCAACGTTTCAGAGATATTGCTGATAAAGTGGGTGCTTATTTATTAGTTGATATGGCCCATGTTGCCGGGCTTGTAGCGGCAGGTTTGTACCCAAATCCTGTGCCGATTGCTGACATTGTGACTAGCACAACACATAAGTCACTACGCGGGCCTCGCGGTGGCTTGATTCTGTGTAAAAGTAATCCTGATTTAGAGAAAAAGTTAAATTCAAATATCTTTCCAGGCATACAGGGTGGTCCCTTAATGCATGTGATAGCAGCTAAAGCAGTTTCCTTTAAAGAAGCGATGTTACCAGAGTTTAAAACCTATCAGGCACAAGTGATTAAGAATGCTAAAGCAATGGCGGAAGTCTTTATTAATCGTGGGTTCGATGTTGTTTCAGGTGGGACAGACAATCATTTAATGCTAGTTTCCTTGATTCCTAAAGGCATTACCGGTAAAGCAGCCGATGCGGCATTAAGTAAAGCGCATATCACGGTGAACAAAAATGCAGTGCCAAACGACCCGGAGTCGCCATTTGTCACCAGTGGAATCCGGGTGGGAACACCGGCTCCAACTACACGCGGTTTTAAAGAAGCTGAAGTAACTGAAGTAGCAAACTGGATGTGTGATGTGATGGAGAATATGCAAGATGATGCAGTTATTGCTGCCGTACGTAAAAAAGTTACTGCCTTATGTGCGCGTTTTCCAGTGTATAGTCATTAAAGGAAAATAATATATCCTTATTCCTGCACTTTGCAAGGGATGCTGTTAAGAGGCTCCGCGTGCTGCATGGAAAAGGAATTATAAATAAAAGCCCGCTTTATCCTGGGGAAATCGGTTGAGCATGGATTTATAGTGCAAGATATTGGCTTTACAGTGCTTTACTAAAATCTTAGCTTCACCCTTAGGTTAAGCGGGTATTTTTTTGAAGTGCTGTAGAGTCAAGAGCTAGTGCTAGAAAGCATGAGCAACTGATTCCCCCAGGATCATGCATAAGCGGGCTTTTTGCGTTTATTGAATACTTGATATTATCTGGAGATGTAAAGCATGTCTGACATTGAAATCGCCCAACAGGCAAAAATGCTGCCTATTATTGATTTGGCGGCAAAAAAACTGGCGATTCCCTTCGAGCACCTGGATCCCTATGGCCATTACAAGGCTAAAATCTCTTTAGAATATATTGATAGCCTCCGCGATACGCAGGACGGCAAATTAATTCTAGTAACCGCAGTCAGTCCCACTCCGGCCGGAGAAGGTAAAACCACAACCACTGTTGGTCTGGGTGATGCCATGAACCGTTTGGGTAAAAACACGATTATGTGTTTACGTGAACCTTCGTTGGGGCCTTGTTTTGGCATGAAAGGTGGGGCAGCTGGCGGAGGCTATTCACAAGTCGTGCCTATGGAAGATATTAACCTACATTTTACCGGCGATTTTCACGCGATTGGGGTTGCGCATAATTTATTATCGGCGATGATTGATAACCATATCACTCATGGTAATGCTTTAGACATTGATTCTCGGCGTATCAAGTGGAAGCGAGTGGTGGATATGAATGATCGCGCTTTGCGTCAGGTCACTGTTGGCCAGGGTGGTCCGGCAAATGGTTATTTGCGTGAGGATGGATATGATATTGTGGTCGCATCAGAAGTGATGGCAATTTTATGTCTGGCGACGAGTCGCGCTGATTTAAAACAACGTTTAGGGCGTATTGTTGTTGCTTATAAAACCGATGCAGTAACACCGGTGTATGCCAGAGACTTGAATGCGCAAGGAGCAATGGCAGCTTTATTAAAAGAAGCAATAAAACCGAATTTAGTTCAAACACTGGAAAATAATCTTGCCATTATTCATGGCGGACCATTTGCCAATATTGCTCACGGCTGCAATACTGTCACCGCCACTAAGACAGCCTTGAAACTGGCCGATTATACCGTGACCGAAGCAGGTTTTGGTGCCGATCTGGGTGCAGAAAAATTTATTGATATTAAATGCCGCATGGCGGGGTTGAAACCCTCGGCTGTAGTTTTAGTGGCAACGGTAAGAGCATTAAAATCACATGGTGGTGTCGCCAAAGCTGACTTAAATAATGAAAACCTGCAAGCTTTAGACGCTGGTTTTGTCAATTTGGAGCGTCACTTAAATAATATTACGCAACACTATGGTTTGCCGTGTGTTGTTTGTATTAACCATTTTACTTTTGATAGCGAAGCAGAACTCGCTTTAATCAAGGATAAGTGTGCTGCTTTAGGCGCGAAGTGTGTGGTTTCTAGGCACTGGGCAGAAGGTGGGGCAGGTGCAGAAGAATTAGCTCAAGAAGTATTAAATATTGTAGATAATCGTGAGCCCGGTTTTAGCTACGTTTACGATGATCAGCTGCCGCTTTGGGATAAAATTGAAACCATCGCGACAAAACTCTATGGAGCGGCAAACATTACTGCCAGTCCAAAGGTAAAAGCGGAAATTCAGGACCTACAACAGCAATATGGACACTTCCCAGTCTGTATAGCAAAAACACAAATGTCTTTTTCTACCGATCCAACGGCAAAAGGTGCACCTTCTGGTCATACTGTGGAAATAACCGAAGCAAGGCTAGCTAATGGTGCAGGTTTTATCGTTGTTATTGCCGGTAATATGATGACTATGCCCGGTTTACCTAAAGTGCCGGCTGCGGAGCGTATTGATATTACTGATGCAGGTGTGATTACTGGCTTGTTTTAACCTAGAAGCTGAAGTTGACCGCTATAAAACACTATAAGTGGCCGAATATAAAATATAATGATTGTAAATGCTTGTCATCTGTTGGGTGACTATACTCCGCTGCACGGTTGTGTGGATAAATCTGAGCACGAAATACTATGTTACAGCTCTTGCCAAGGGTTACGACCATTGCCTGCGAACTGTGCCTTGTCTTTCACACTCAGATTATCCACAAAATCCGTGCTCAACGGCGGTTTCTAGGTTTAAGCAATCTATATAATCAGCTCTAAGGCGTTATGCAGTTACTTTAACTCGCGTTCCAATGTTCTGTGTTGTAGGGCATGAGCAGAGGCTTTGTGTCATGGATTGCAGGGCGTTCTCGTATACATCCTCAGGTGGAGCGCAGAAACGCGATGTACGTTATTTTTAGTACGTAAAACTTAGCTGATAAGATCTTTGTTTACAGACTACATAGTGAAGGATACTACCTAATGATTTCATCACCTATACGTATTCATTATTTTACTGATGTCTTATGTGTCTGGGCCTATCTGGCACAGGTGCGACTCGATGAGCTGATAAAGCATTATGCAACTGATATAGAGATCAGTTATCATTTTATGCCTATCTTCGGGTGTACCGGACACCGAGTCGAGCAAGGCTGGAAAGATAAAGGAGGCTATGCAGGGTTTGGCAAGCATACTCATCAAGTATGCAGCGCCTATCCTTATCTAAACTTGCATAAAGATGTCTGGAAAATAAACGCGCCTAAAACGTCGGCGACCAGTCATTTGTTTATTAAAGCGATCCAGTGTCTGATTGATGAAGCAGTAATCAATAATGCAGCCAGTGCAGACCTGGAGCACAGAACACTCTTTGAGCAATTTGTCTGGCAGGTTCGCCTCGCCTTTTTTCAAGATGCTAAAGATATTGGCAATGTGCAGGTATTAAAGGAGATTGCCCATACGATGCAACTACCGCTTGCTGAAATAGAACGGGTTATGGATGATGGCACAGCACTAGCAGCATTGTGTCGTGATATAGAATTAAGAGATGAATTCCGGGTAGAAGGGAGTCCAACCTATATCCTTAACGAAGGGCGGCAAAAACTTTATGGTAATGTCGGCTATCGAATAATACAGGCAAATTTAAATGAAATACTGAAGCAGCCCAGGGTGGAAGCGAGTTGGTGCTAGGCTTATGATATAAGCTTGATATATATTATTCGGCATCTTTCATTGGTCAGTTTGCACTTTCATTTCATTAACATCGTTATTCCCGAGTGTTACCCAGTCAAGCTGGGCACAAGCTTTATCGGGAATCTCTTTGTCTACGCAAGATTCCTGCTAGAAGCATGCAGGAATAACGATAACTCACCCTAAAAAGGGTAAACTACTTTTATCTCCAAATGAAGGATGCCTTTTATTCTCCCCGAATTTAAGCGGGAATCTGATTGTAATCCAGCAGGTTCCAGATAAAGTATTGCAGGAATGACCGGATTAGCCAGGCTTATTACTTAATCCAGACCCGGGCTAAATAATGCGAGTGCTTTTTGCAAGGTTGACCCTATGCCCCATGCAAGAGGTATGCTGACATAAAGCCAAAACAGCAATAATAGAAGCAGATCAGTTAGTCTGTTTGATCTTGAATGATTCATGGTATCTCCATATTTGATATTAATTCGCGGTTATTTTTTCTGGATCGGGCTGCTCAGGATGGGGAAAAATACCATCAATTTCATCAAAATCAAAATGTTTCATATGGTGTTTTTCATGTACAGGACGAATCATTAAATTACATAAAAATCCCAGACTCAAAAGTCCTGCCATAATATACATGGTTATGCTGTATGCATCCGCTTTAGCGACACCTTGCTCAATTTGAAATTGACGGATGTAGTTTACCAATACAGGCCCTAAAACACCTGCGGTTGCCCATGCTGTAAGCAAGCGGCCGTGAATCCCTCCCACATATTGAGTGCCGAATATATCGGCTAAATAGGCAGGAATAGTTGAAAACCCCCCACCGTACATGCTTAATATTAATGCATACAACATAATAAATAAGCCCATATTGCCTGATGCACCTATGGACGGTACCGAAGCATACAGGGCTATGCCCAATATAAAGAAGATAGAATAGGTATTTTTACGACCTATATAGTCTGAAGCAGAAGACCAGAAGAATCGTCCCCCCATATTAAAGAGACTGAGTAGTCCAACAAATCCAGCGGCTGCCGCAGCACTTATCGTGCCTTTAAATATTTCCTGAATCATCACCGAAGCTTGACCGAGAACACCTATGCCTGCAGTCACATTTAAACACAAGACTAACCAAAGCAAATAAAATTGAGGTGTTTTGAGTACTTGGTCTATATGTACATGATGTCGAGTGATCATATCATTTTGAATAACAGAGGGAACCCAGCCTTCGGGTTGCCAATTCTCAGGAGGTGTACGGATAGTAAGAGAGCCAATCAGCATAGACAGAAAATAAATACAGCCCATAATGATAAAAGTTTCCATAACGCCAACAGAGCTAGCTGATTTAAAATGATCCATTAGCCAGATTGACAAAGGAGCACCAATCATTGCACCACCGCCAAACCCCATAATCGCCATACCGGTGGCCATGCCACGACGATCAGGAAACCATTTTATCAAGGTCGAAACAGGTGAGACATAGCCCAGACCTAAACCTATGCCACCCACGACTCCATAGCCTAAATAAATAACCCAGATTTGATGTAGATAAACGCCTAGTGCCGCTATTAAAAAACCGCCACCAAAACAGCAAGCCGCTACAAACATAGTCAGCCGAGGCCCTACTTTTTCCAGCCATTTACCACCAAAAGTCGCAGACAGCCCTAAAAAAACAATCGCTAAACTAAAAATCCAGCCTAAAGAGGTTAATTTCCAGTCATCAGGGGCAGATTCGTTAATGCCAATAATTCGCGTTAGTGGGTTATTAAATACGCTGAAAGCGTATGCCTGGCCTATGCACAGGTGAACTGCCAAGGCAGCAGGAGGAATCATCCACCGGTTATAATTAGGTCTGGCAACGGCGCGTTGCCTGGAAAAGAAACCTGACATCTAAACTCCTGGATAAATAGGTTACTAAAACTGTATTTACAATGAATTGTACGTACTTATCAGCTGTAAAACGATATTTTTTGTACAGCAAAAATACTTATTTTCAGGTATATTTTTTGTGCAGGTGCTTTTAGTTCTGTCATAGCTATAATTCCAGAGAACCTGATTTCAAAGATAATATTGTGATATCAACGCATGTATTATTTGTCGGTTGGGCAAAGGAGGTACGACGTGCCCAACAATGGATAATGCTACATCTTTGTTGGGCACGCTAAGAGCGCTTTGCCCAACCTACAACAAAAGAGTCTTATGTTAAAATCATAGCTAAACAGCTAATCCACTGATTATTAATAATGGGATCAGGTGTTATGAATTCAGGCAATTTATTTATTATATATACTTCGCGCGGTGACGGTTGCGGATTTTATAGCGCGTTGATTTTGGTCGAGAGCAAGGCGCTGAAACAGGCGCATAGCAAGCTACGCAACTGTTTCAGCAACGCTGCTATCGGCAAAAATCGGCCGTCAGAAAACCGCAACCGTGGCCGTGTGAAGTATAAATGGGCGTATTTTTAAACAAAGGATAAACTCAAAGTATGTACTACGGCGAAAGATTTAACAGTATTAGCCATTTAATTGGTGCTATTTTAGCGCTGGTCGGATTGGGGTCATTGCTGACGATTGGTATTCAGCAGAATGAGCCTTTAATCATTATCAGCTTTACTGTATTTGGACTGACACTGGTTTTACTTTATACCATGTCCACTCTCTACCACAGTTTTCATCCTCCAGAACTTAAGCAAATTTTCCAGAAGCTTGATCACCTTTCTATTTATCTGCTGATTGCGGGTACCTACACACCCTATATGCTGGTGTCGTTGGGAGATAGTAATGGGCCGCTAATGCTAAGCGTCGTCTGGGGGCTTGCAGCGATAGGAATATTGCTGGAAATCTATAGCCCTAAGCGAAATGAGTCCCTGCAAATTGTCATTTATTTATTGATGGGGTGGGTGTGTACTCTTGAGTATTCAACTCTTAAAGCTGCTATTACCACAGCCGGAATTGCATGGCTTACGGCTGGAGGCATAGCATATACTGTAGGTATAATATTTTATGTTATGGATGATTTAAATAAACTGCGTCATGCACACGGTATCTGGCATCTTTTTGTATTAATAGGTTCGATCTGTCACTTTATTTCCGTTGTAGGTTATGTCAGATAAAGAGATTAATAACTGAGTCAGGTCATTGCAAATCGATGGGCTTATAACTCTAGCACACGTAAACGCATATTGTGCCTGTCACATACCACAGCGCCAAATTCATTTTCCGCTAAGTTCAAAGCATAAATCTGCCATTTATCCGCTAAACCAGCTAGTTTAGGCACGCGCAAAAATGACCTTAAATCATCAGGATTAACCACGCATTGATCCAGGCCTAAGGTAATGCCTTTACCTACGGCTTTTACAAAGGCTTCTTTTTTAACCCAGAATTGATAAAAAGCATCATTACGTTCAGCTTTATCCAGGCTATACCAGAAATCGGCTTCTTCGGGTGCAAAGCATTTTTTTACCAGTCCTTCCCATGTGTTACGCGGCTTGTAGCACTCTACATCAACCCCTAGCTGGCATTGTGAACTAATTGCGACGGCTAGAATATCGCCTGAATGTGACATATTAAAACTTAAATCCGGGACATCGGGTAAAAAGGGCTTACCGAATTCAGTTTTTTCAATGCGTAAATTTGCAGCTAGTTCAGTTACTCGTTCTGCTAATACTTGCCTAAGTATTCCGTGGCTAATAATATAGCGCTCTCTGAGATCGTTAAATTTAAATCGTTCAGCAGTCGCTAATTCATCTTTATCCAGGCTAGCCTGATAATCAGCTAGCCTGGGTGCAAAACTTGATACTGCAGAGGCATAGTAAATATCAATATTACTCATTAATAGTCTGCACACTGGCAAAGCCTTCACCACGATGGTCGCTAGCGGCAGATAGGCTGTCATTGGCTTTATCCAGTTGTACCACCTGCATATTGCCATAATTATACGTCTGTTTAAGCTGATGCCCCAAGGCTTGTAAGCCTTCTATTTCGTGAGGATTCAGGCCATCTTTTTCATACAAAATCTGATCAGGTATATATTGGTGATGCAAGCGCTTTACCTTTACCCATGATTCAGGATTATTGCCAGCGGCAAAATCCAGTGATGCTAGTAGCACCATGGAGATAATGCGGCTGCCACCCGGTGTACCTAATACTGCAATGCGTTCACTATCTTCTAAAAAAGTAGGTGTCATGCTGGATAACATGCGTTTTTCCGGAGCTATCGAATTAGCATCTCCACCGACTAAGCCATAGCCATTGCTGCTATCTTCAGCGCTGACAAAGTCATCCATTTCATTATTGAGTAATACACCTGTACCCTCTGCTACCAGTCCTGCACCAAAAGGAAAGTTAATACTTAAAGTGGCAGCAACACGATTGCCTTGATTATCCATAATTGAAAAATGAGTGGTATTTCGGCCTTCTTGTTTAGCTGCTGTATACCCGCTTAAATATTCGCTAGGTAAAGCCCGGTCGGCGCGTATCGTACTAGACAAACCTTGTGCATATTGTTTATTGATCAAACGATCGACAGGTACATCGATAAAGTCTGTATCACCTAAATATAATGCCCGGTCATGATAAGCACGGCGCATCGCTTCAACTATCATGTGTTTCCGCGTTACGCTATCCATAGCTTGCAGATCGATATTTTGCAGAATATTTAGCGCTTCTATTAAAACAATACCACCTGATGAGGGTAGGGCAGCACTGGTTATTTTTATACCTTTATAGCTACCGGTGATGGGTTTGCGCTCGACAATCTGATAGCTTTGTAAATCTTTCAAAGTCCAGATGCCACCCTCCTTTTGTACTGCACGCACTAATTTATCCGCAACTATACCCGCATAGAATCCTGCTTTGCCTTGAGTTGCAATATGTTTTAAAGTTTGCGCCAGATCTGTTTGTTTGAGTAAGCTGTCTTGAGCAGGGATTTGTCCCTGTTGTAAAAAAATAGCGGCCGTTTCAGGGTGTTGATTTAACACGCCTTTACGGAAGCCTAATAACTTCTGGTGGCGTGCGCCAATTGCAAAGCCTTGCTCGGCATAACGAATGGCTGGCTGTAAACTTGTTGCCAGCGGGAGCCTGCCATATTTTTTTGACAAATACACTAAGCCCGCTGGCATACCAGGAATGCCGGCCGCTAAAACACCATTTAATGAGAGCTGTTTATTAACTGCTCCCGAAGCATCAAGAAACATGTCTTTATCGGCAGCTATTGGCGCTTTTTCACGGCCATCAAGCATAATATCCAGGCCGTCACTTTGGCGATGCAATAACCAGAATCCACCGCCCCCCAGTCCGGAACCAGAGGGTTCAACTACGGCTAAAGCAGCGCTTACAGCCACAGCTGCATCATAGACATTACCACCCTGACGTAATATCTCAAAGCCTGCCTGTGTTGCTAAAGGATGGGCTGAAGCGATCGCTACTTGTCGTGGTTGTTTTACACTGCAGCCTGTTATACTGAGCACTATTATAAATAGTAGGCAGTAGAAGCCTGAGTATTTCACCCGTTTATTTTGTTTTCCAAAAGAACTTAACATGACTGAACCTTTCACTAATATACACGCACTGATCATCGATATGGATGGCGTATTATGGCATGGTGACCAGGCCATTGCCGGACTAAAAGAATTCTTTCAGGTTTTACGCGAGCAACAGATTCCATTTATATTGGCCACCAATAACGCCAGCCATACTAATGAACAATATATCAAAAAACTGGCAGCTATGGGAGTGGCAGTGGAAGCCAGAGAAATTCTAACCTCAGGTATGGCAACCGCTCTTTATCTTGCTCAACATAAAGATCCTGCTAATACACGGGTATTTGTTTTAGGCGAAGATGGCGCGATTCAGCCCATTTTAGAACAGGGTTTTACGTTAACTGATCTGTATCAATTAAGTACTGAAGCAACGCCCGGTCAGGGCGCGGATATTGTTGTTTGTGGTAAAGATGAATCGATTAACTGGGATAAATTATCTACAGCCACGCTGAACTTGCGCGCAGGTGCAGAGTTTATTGCCACGAATGGCGATACCACATTACCAACAGAACTTGGCCTGATACAGGGCAATGGCGCGATTTTAGCTGCGTTACATGCTGCTACAGGTTGTACACCTAAAGTGATAGGTAAGCCCGAACCGATCATTTATCAGCAGGCCCTTGCGCTGTTAGGCAGCAGTGCTGAAAATACAATAGCCATTGGCGACCGGCTGGATACAGATATTTTAGGAGCGGTACGCACAGGTATGCGTAGTTTAATGGTATTAACAGGTGCTTCAACACGAGAAGATATAGCGCTGATTGATTATGCTCCGACCTGGATTATGGATGATTTAAAGGCCGTAACAGCAGCTTTACGCAATAAGAGCTAAAAGTAATCAAGGTTTTCTGGTTTTAGAATGCGCATCAATGGCGAATCAGAGGAGCGGACACAACTGATATCACTGTCTTTAAAATCTTGTGAATGCCTATTCCCGCCTCTCGCCTTTAGCTTAGTCTACTGCGCAGACTCGGGCATTATTGAATTCTCGTTCCTTAGTCCCCGTCCGAGCATCTTGGTAATTAAAATATTGCACATAAACACGCTCCAAAGACTGCATGACTTTTCTAGTACTCTTTTCTGAATAAGGCGAAAACTATCCTGATACAGGGGACTGCTTGGTATGACCGTTTTTAGAAAAATCTCAAAATCATTTTTTACGCAGGGAACCAGTTAGGCGAAATTGCTAACATTAACAATGAACATTTTTTGATTGGTATATTTCGAGTGATTTGGATGGTTAATGACATCGAGTAGCCCATCTCTTTCAATATGATAGATTACGCGTTCAAAAGATATGCCTCGCTTATCAATTAATTCAGCGTTCTTTTCTGTATTCCAAGCAAAGTGGGTAATTTACGCAATCTAGCACATTGTGTGCCTTTAGCAACTTTT
>Ga0075120_10001340_pt1 | contig 19408 bp, 14 predicted proteins | sample AntAceMetag02UKL_FD_69792 | JGI IMG/M metagenome (GOLD analysis project Ga0075120, IMG submission 69792) | Saline lake microbial communities from Ace Lake, Antarctica - Antarctic Ace Lake Metagenome 02UKL | ecosystem: Environmental > Aquatic > Non-marine Saline and Alkaline > Saline | place... | reverse complement strand
CAATCTGCAACCATATATTGTTTTTTTCAGTTTAAAGACGGACACTAACTAAAGTGTCCCCCTCTTTTCCTGCTCCAATTCTATAGATTCGAACAAGGCCTTGAAGTTTCCTTTTCCAAATGATTTGGCCCCCTTCCGCTGAATGATCTCATAAAAAACAGTTGGACGGTCTTCGACCGGTTTGGTAAAAATTTGCAGCAGATAACCTTCATCATCCCTGTCAACCAAAATCCCAAGTTCATGTAATTCCTTAACCTGCTCATCAATTTCGCCAACTCTGCTAAGCAAGGTGTGGTAATATGTATCAGGAACACGCAAGAATTCAACTCCCCGGTCGCGCAAAGCACTTACCGTTTCTAAAATATTGTTGGTAGCCATGGCCACATGCTGAACCCCTGATCCCTGGTAAAAGTCGATGTACTCTTCAATCTGAGATTTTTTCTTGCCTTCAGCAGGTTCGTTGATCGGGAATTTAATCCTTCCATTTCCATTGGACATCACCTTACTCATCAATGCGGTGAAATCGGTAGAAATATCTTTGTCATCAAATGAAATCAGTTGTGCAAATCCCATCACATTGGCATAAAACTCTGCCCAGATATTCATTTGTCCCCAATCTACATTTCCAACCATATGGTCAACATACTTCAAGCCTACATCTTTCGGTTGGTATAGTGGCGCCCATTTTTCATATCCCGGAAGGAAGGGCCCATTATAGTTTTTTCGTTCAACAAAAATATGAACAGTATCGCCATAGGTGTGGATACCGGAACGAACCACCTCACCATGCCCGTCTTTTTCAACCTGAGGCTCCATGTATGGTTTTGCCCCACGGCTGGTGGTCTCTTCAAATGATTTCCGAGCATCATCCACCCAAAGCGCAACAACCTTTACCCCATCGCCATGCTTTAACAGATGCTCGTTAATTTCGCTTTCAGGATAAAGGGCTGTGGTAAACACAAACCTAATTTTATCCTGTACAAGCACATAAGATGCCCTGTCCTTCAATCCGGTTTCGAGGCCGGCATAAGCCAGTGGCTGAAATCCAAATGCGGTTTGGTAATAATGGGCGGCCTGCTTGGCGTTGCCCACATAAAATTCAACATAATCTGTTCCCATGATCGGGAGAAAATCCTGTGCTTCGTTTCGTGTACTCATATGTTTATTGTTATTTATTAATCGTTAAGCGTTTCGGGCTCTGGATTTTGCATTGAGTGAGCTATGCTTTATTTACCCTATAAACCCTATTTCCACTATGTACCTTGGCCTACCATAAACCTTCTGTAACTTATACCCAATACCTTTTGTCTTTTGTCTTTTGTCTTCCGTCTTCCGTCTTCTGTCCAATGTCAATAAGTTAAGCGTTTTATTTCCGATTGATGATTAACGAATGGTGATTTTTGATTTTTTGTTAGATGATAGTCAGGAACATTTTAAATTCCCGCACGTGCGGGATTAATCGACAATCATACATCAAAATCATTTCCATAACTTATTTACATTAATCTTCTGTCTTCTGTCTCCTGTCTCCTGTCTTCCGTCTCCTGCCTTCCGTCTTCCGTCTTCTACCCCTACTCTTCAAGCCAACTCAGGTAATAATCCTTGTCTTCAATCTGAAGCGCATCTTCGGTGATCTTTAGCGGCTTAAAAGTATCCACCATCACGGCCAGTTCGCCAGTTTCTTTTTTACCAATACTTTTTTTGATGGCTCCCGGATGTGGGCCATGCACAATTCCTGTCGGATGCAAAGTGATCATCCCTTTCTCGACATGTTTACGGCTCATAAAATCACCATCCACATAATAAAGCACCTCATCCGAATCTACATTGCTGTGATGGTACGGAGCAGGAATTGCCAGGGGATGATAATCATACAACCTTGGCACAAATGCGCAAGTTACAAATGTTGGTGTTTCAAAAGTTTGATGCACAGGTGGCGGCTGATGCACCCGGCCGGTTATAGGCTCAAAATCGAAAATGGAAAAGGCAAAAGGATAATGACATCCATCCCAGCCAATCAAATCGAAAGGATGGCTTTGAAAATGATATGGAAATATTTGGTCATCGCGCTTAATCTTCACTAAAAAATCACCTTTCTCATCATGGGTTTCAAGGTGTGCAGGCTTGCGGATATCGCGCTCACAAAATGGCGCATGTTCCATCAACTGGCCCGACTTGTTCATATATCTCTTCGGGAAACGCAGTGGTGTAAACGATTCCACTATAAACAACCTGTTATCGCTGGTTTTGAATTCCATCTGATAAATCACACCACGTGGGATTACAAGGTGATCGCCATATGCAAAGTCGATGTTGCCATACATAGTGCGCAGCGTCCCTTCACCTTTGTGCACAAAAATCATTTCATCAGCAGCCGAATTCTTAAAAAAATAATCTTTCATCGATTCCTGTGGTGCAGCGAGGCTAATGTAAACATCATCGTTCACCAGCACATATTTACGGCTTTCGAGGTAATCTTTTACTGGCTTAACAGAAAAACCCGAAAGGCTGCGGTGCTGCATATTATGTGTAATAGCTACCTTAGGTGCTACCGAATAAGATTCCTCAATCTTAGTTACCAATGTCGGTGGATAAGTATGGTAAACCAAGGATGAATCATCTGAAAAACCTTCAGTTGAAACCAGTTGTTCAGAGTAGAGGCCTCCATCCGGTTTTTTGAATTGCACATGGCGTTTATGTGGTATTTTACCTAAGGTATAATAATGCGGCATAGCTTTGTAAATTGGATTTGACTAATGATGTGCAAAACTAAAAAATACTGGGTATAAAGGCTTTATGTACGCTATTAAAGTTTGTTAATTAGTCTTTGCGAGAAAATGCCAATTACTTCGTTACTTTTGTTTTGAAAACAGTTATTTACAAAAGTAAATCTCTTGGTTTTCAGAAAGACCAAGCCTTGTTTTCGAAGCTTTCTTATCAGCCACCTCAGAAAAATGAGTATTTTCTTGCAAGCACCAATTAGTAGGGCTAACAAAATTATCAACACAACAAGCTACCGCTCCAATCCATGCCGCTTCGAATGGAGCAAACACACCGTAAAGCAGGAACAATTAGCCCTGTTTAAATTCTAATTAAAAAACTGAAATCTATAAAAAGGAAAAACCTATCGCTTGCTAAAGTCCGACAGATTGGTGCGGATGGTAATAAAGTTGGGTGAACCGTGCAGGTGATATGTAGCCCTGGAATAGTCGATCTGGAATTTATAGATGCGCAAACCAACACCCCACGAAAAGCCTACCATGCCCATTTTATTGTAAACTCCCAATTCCTGGCGCCGCTGGTAATTATATCCGAAACGGATAAGGAAATACTTGGATGGGATAAACTCCCCACCGACAACAATATGACGCATGAAATTGTCGGCGAATTCAGCAAAGCCAGTTTCTTCCTGCACTTCCCCGGTTATAGGATCCACCGTATTGTCAGGGTCGTTGGGATCATCGTAGGACAAGTCCCATTTCTGAAGGTTTGTCAGCAAGACTGAATATCTGAATGGTAAATGCTTCAAGCGTTGCGACATACCAAAATCAATTTCAAAAGGAATTGGCTCGTAATTTCCTGAATAGTATGGCTTTAATTGTGTTCCGATATTCCGAAACAACAGTGACATTGTAAATCCATTTTTTGGATTGTAATAAGTACCAGCCAGATCAACTGCAATACCATAAGACTGGTAACTTTCGAGGCCCGAGTAAATGAACTTAACATTTGCACCAATCGACCACAATGAATCAAGGCTCCTGCCCCAACCCACATTTAAAGCCATCTCGTTGGCAGAGAAATCCCCGTAGGTTTGCCCTGTTTCGTCAGCATAAGTAAACTGGCCATAATTGATGTACTGCATCGTGGCATGATAGGTACCGATACCATTAAAAGATTTGGCATAGCTGGCAAATCCGTAATTCACATCGCTAAAATAATCAACATAACTAAATGCCAAACTGTTATCCATTCGTGAATCGATAATGGAAGGATTGTACAGTGCCTGTGTTACATCACCATCTTTCACTGCAAGGAAACTCCCGCCCATCGCTGCAGTCCGTGCTGAACTCGTCAGGTTGAGAAATTTATAAACGCTGTTTCCCCCAATTTGAGCCATCGAAGGAATGCTGAGGAAAAGGACCGATATAAAAAGAAAAAGATATTGCTTGATATTCACTGATGAAGTCATTTTAAAATAATTAGTTGCAAACGCAATTTAACTGAATTAATTGTTATTCCACATAACATATAGATTGAACTTGTCGCTGTATGGTTGCTTGACCCTGAAAAAAAAGAAATACTATGAACAGGGGGATGGTGGTAGAATAACAATTTGCCCCTATGATTAACCACTTCCCCTCAGCACCCACCGGACTTTGTAATCAATTGATCTGGCTGGAACTCTCCTTCGTTTGATTGTGATAAGCGATATTGCAATTATTTTAAAAAAAATAGTAGAACTAATCAATAGATGAATAAATTTACCACCGAAAAAAAACACTAAAAAATTGAACCCTCATGCTACTAATCATCGACAACCAGAGTGCTTTTATAAAAAAGTTTAAACGTCAATACCTTGCTGAGCAAGACTTTGACTATGTTTTTTTCGATCACAATCAACCCATCACCCTATCGGCAAAAACAGAAATAAAAGGAATTATTTTATCAGGAGGAAAAGGCAATCCTTGGGAACCTTTAAACCTCACATCAAACTATGTTGCACTGATGAACTTTGACGTACCTGTTCTTGGGTTTTGCCTGGGCCACGAAATAATTGCAGTTTCCTACCGGGGAAGGATTAAGAGATTGCCTGAGTACCACCAACGAAAAGAGTTGGTTACAATTACAAAACCCGAAGACCCAATTTTTGAGGGATTAAAGAAAAATGAAGTCATGCTTACAAAACGGCATTCTTTCCATGTTTCAGAAATACCGACATCCTTTGATAGTTTGGCTGCGTCTGACACAAGTCCAAATGAAATAATCAGACATAAAACCTTACCTATTTACGGATTTCAGGCACATCCTGAAGTTTCGGGTGAAGATGGGATGCTTATGGTAAAAAATTTCTTGAAGATTTGTAACATCATTGATTAATTAAATACTCTACAATTTAGAATGAAAGTCGCAATCATACACAATAAGGACATTCAGGGGGTAATTAATACTTTCGGGATGCAGAACAAGGAATTCTATAACGAAGAAACCGTTAAAAGGGTTGCCGACAGCATTGAAAAAGCTGGCCACAATGTAACGGTTCTCGACGGCAATAAACAAATCATCGAAAGGCTCGAAAACTTTATGCCCCGGGTAATGGAGGGCGAACAAATGGGCATGGTATTCAACATGGCATATGGCATTCAGGGTGAAAGCCGCTACACGCACATTCCATCAATGCTTGAAATGCTGGGACTGCCATATGTTGGGTCTTCTCCATCGGGACATGCATTGGCACTTGATAAGGTTTTAACAAAAATCATCTGGAAAAGTAACCAATTGCCCACACCTGACTTCTGGGTTTTTAACTCGCCGGATGAGGATTTAAGTTCTGTAATGTATCCTGTAATTGTAAAGCCTAAAATGGAAAGTGTTTCGTTTGGCTTGAAGGTAGTTTATAATGCAGAGGATTTAAAAGAAGCGATACAATTTATTGTTTCTGAGTTTGATCAGCAGGCATTGGCTGAACAATTTATCCGTGGGCGCGAATTTGCCGTAGGCCTGTTGGGCAATTCGCCTGTTGAAACTTTTCCGGTACTTGAAATTGACTTGGATGGCGACCCGGATGCCATACAAACTGTTGATGATAAAAAGCACAAGCCAAAAAGAAAACTCTGTCCGGCCCCACTTTCAGCAGAGCTGACTAAGGAAATGCAAGACCTGAGTATTAAAGCTTTCAAAGCATTAAATTTGCGTGATTTTTCCAGGGTAGACATTCGATTGGATGAGAACGACAATATTTTCCTTTTGGAAATCAATTCGATGGCAAGTATGGGAGCATCCGGATCATACCCTACTGCTGCAATGGCTGCTGGTTACTCTTACGAAAACTTAGTAAACAGGATGCTGGACGTTGCTTCGGTCCGCTATTTTTCTAACACAATAATGAGCCAACTCCCCGATGAAGGTAAGAAAGGAAAAATGCCCCCACCAGTCCGTATGCGTTCATTTTTAAAAACCAGACAGCAACAAACCGAAAAATTCCTTAAAAAACTCGTCGATACAAATACGCATGTACGCAACGTAGAAGGGGTGAATTATTGCAGTGAAATTATCAACACCGAACTCAGTCAATTGGGATTTAAACATGAAGTGTACCCACAGTTAGAAGTTGGCAACATTATATATTTTACAAATTCAAATATTCAACAGATTGATTATTTGATCTTGTTGCCCATAGATAATCTCATCAAATTATCGAACCATGAAAATTTCAACGAACAGGAGCAGTACCTCGAAGGATCGGGGATTTGGGAAAACAAGGGAGGTGCAGCAGTTGTATTATCGGCATTGCAGGCACTACGTTTTACACGAAATTTGAAAAAAGTTAAAGTTGGGATCCTTCTCACTACAGATTCTAATATTGATGGCCGATATTCAAAAAGTATTATTCAACAAAAAGCCGAACTGGCAGGTAAGATCATTGCCGTTAGCGGCTCATCAGTTAAAGGGGGCATTATTTTATCAAGGTCGGGTTCCGCATCATACAGGTTCGAAACAAAATTGGTTAACAAACACTCAGCCGAGAACATTCCTGCTACAGCCCTGAACTTTAACAAAACCCTGGCAGCCATCACCGACATTTCGAAGAATGACCCTGAGAATGTCATTGCCCCTTATGAAATCGAGTTTAAAAGCAATATCTTTAAAGCTTACGCATATGGCTCTGCTGGCATAAGTGTCAGGTTTAATTCAAAAAGTGAATTGGATTTGATTGAGCAGAAAATCAATAAAATAATTACACAACAAAAACGAAACAAGGTTTACCATATTCAATTTGATGGTGGCCAAAAAAGACCTGCCTTAGAAAAAACAAAAGAAAATGAGGATTTCTTTAATGTAATTCAATCCATTACAAAAAAAATAGATGTCCGTATTTCGAAAGAACACCGCTGGAGTTCGTCGGACATTTGTCATATTTCTAACAATCAGCCAAAAATTGACGGGCTAGGACCTGTTGGTGAATTTTTACCATCTAACAATGAGCGGATCATGAGGCACAGCTTGATTGAGCGTTCACTCTTGTTGGCTTTAGTATTAAGTAGTTAATAGAATATTTGACTGAACGAAACGGAGAAAATGCGAATAGTACCTGCCCTTTATTTTGTATAGAAATAATTTTACAATAAATGATAGATATAGAAAATATTGAATTGCTGTTTCTCAGCATTGATGATTATCAGGAGTTAAAAGAAACTATGATAGATGCCTACACCAGTATGCCAAACTCATACTGGAAAGAGCACCATATCAAATCACTGATCGACAGATTTCCTGAAGGCCAGGTAGTGATAAAGGTAAACGACCAAATTGCCGGATGTGCCCTATCCATCATTGTTGATTATAATAAATTCGACGAGCACCACACCTATAAAGAAATAACCGGAAATTATACTTTCAACACCCACACCCGTCATGGGGATGTATTGTATGGTATCGATGTATTTATTAAGCCTGAATTTCGTGGCTTACGACTTGGCAGAAGGCTCTACGATTATCGTAAGGAACTTTGCGAGCGGTTAAACCTTAAAGGCGTGGCCTTTGGTGGACGAATCCCAAACTATCATAAATTTTCAGATACACTTACGCCAAAGGAATATATCGATCAAGTAAGACGAAAAGAAGCCCATGACCCGGTATTAAATTTTCAAATTTCAAATGACTTTCATCCTTCCAAAATTCTTAAGGGCTACCTCGAAGGAGATGAGGCTTCAAACGAGTATGCTGTATTGCTGGAGTGGGACAACATCTATTACCAAAAGCCAAGCAAAAAAGCAAGTACCACAAAAAAGGTTGTACGGCTTGGGTTGATACAATGGCAGATGCGTCCGTATAAACATCTGGATGATATTATGCAGCAAGCAGAATATTTTGTTGATGCAGTTTCGGGGTACCGGTCCGACTTTGCGCTGTTTCCCGAATTTTTTAATGCCCCGCTCATGGTCGAAAATAATCATCTATCCGAGGCTGAGGCAATACGTGAACTTGCTAAACATACCGACGCCATCGTTGAGAGGTTTTCGCAACTGGCCATTTCTTACAATATCAATATCATTACCGGCAGCATGCCCGAAATTAAAAACGAGCTATTGTACAATGCCGGTTACCTTTGTAAGAGAGATGGTACTATCGACAGATATGAGAAGCTGCATATTACTCCTGACGAAGCCAAAGTATGGGGTATGCAGGGAGGACATCAACTCAAAGCGTTTGATACAGATTGTGGTAAAATAGGCATTTTAATTTGCTATGACTCTGAATTTCCGGAATTGAGCCGGCTCTTGGCGGAAGAAGGAATGGATATTTTATTTGTGCCCTTTTTAACCGATACCCAAAACGGATATTCAAGAGTACGAAATTGCGCCCAGGCAAGGGCTATCGAAAACGAATGTTATGTTGCAATTGCTGGCAGTGTGGGTAATTTGCCCAAGGTCCATAATATGGATATCCAGTACGCCCAATCGATGGTTTTTACACCCTGCGACTTTGCCTTTCCTGCCAATGGGATTAAAGCCGAAGCTACACCAAACACAGAAATGATTTTAATTGCAGATGTTGACATCGACCTGCTGCGCCAACTCAATCAATTTGGAAGTGTACGAAACCTGAGTGACCGACGAAGTGATATCTATGAATTAAAAAAAAAGCATCACTAATCTACAATTATTTTAGAGGATGTATTATTTATTAAACCATTTTGACCCCATCCCCAGCCCTTCCCCTCGAGGGGAAGGGAGACCAGCCGCACAAGCGACTGCAGTAGCTGGTGCGGTGGCATCCTCCCCCTCGAGATAGGGGGAGCTAGAGGGGGCCAAAGGAGGAAGTAATATTTTTGAACTTGAAAGTAGCGGCCAAATAATCACAATAATTGCTAATTTAGTCCACTCATTAAATTGAAATAAGCCAATGAAAAATACCTATTTCGACCTGATAGAACAGAGTTACTATTTTCCGCAAGAGGGTTTCGACCTGCGTGATGGATTCCTCACCTTTCATGGTGTTTCGTTAAAATACCTGATTGAAAAACATGGGACACCCTTTCGGTTTATCTATCTCCCCAAAATTGGCGACCAGATAAAAAAAGCCCGGAACCTTTTTAACCGGGCCATTAAAAACAATGCCTACAAAGGGAAGTATCATTTTTGTTATTGTACAAAGTGTAACCACTTTTACCACGTAATTGGTGAAGCTTTAAAACACAAGGTAAACCTTGAGACATCTTCAGCCTTCGATATTGATTTAATATTGAACCTATACGAAGAGAAAAAAATCGACAACAAAAGAATTGTCATCCATAATGGATATAAAACAGATGAATACCTCAAAAAAATAATGCTTCTTCAGGATGTTGGTTTCGTAAATTCCATTATTATTCTCGACAGTATCAATGAACTCTCCAGGGTTCTTAAACTTAAAACCGATCATCCTATTAAAATTGGTTTGCGGATGGCGATTAATGAAGAAGCTCAATCGGCCTATTACACTTCACGTTTGGGGATCCGGCCCACAGAAATGATTAGCTTCTTTAAAAACCACATCAAGGACAATGATAAGGTTGAGTTAAAGATGCTTCACTTTTTTGTGGATTCGGGTATGAAAGACACCCTTTATTACTGGGGCGAATTTCAAAAGGCATTGAAACTATACATTGATTTAAAAAAGGAAAGCAAAAACCTGGACTCCTTTAACCTCGGTGGAGGCTTCCCTATTCGCAATCACCTGGGATTTGAGTACAACTACGAGTACATGATCAACGAAATAATTACAAATATCAAAGATGCCTGCACAAAAGAAAACGTAATTGAACCGGATATTTATACCGAATTTGGCAGATACACGGTTGGCGAATCGGGGGCCATTATTTTTAAAGTGCTGGAGCAAAAGCAACAAAACGATACTGAGTCGTGGTATATCATCAACAATAGTTTGATGAACACTATACCTGATGCCTGGTCGATACACGAAAAGTTTATCCTGCTCCCCATCAATAAATGGGACAACGAATATCACCGAGCCAATATCGGCGGCATCAGTTGCGATCACTCTGACTATTACAATTCAGAGGATTTGAACCAGGAAGTGTTATTGCCAAAATATTCTAATAAGGACAAAGAACCACTGTATCTTGGGTTCTTCCACACCGGTGCTTACCAGGATTCGATAAGTGGTTATGGAGGCATCAAACATTGCCTTATCCCATCGCCCAAACATGTGATTATCGACCGCGACGAAAAGGGCAATTTTATCGATTACGTTTACCGTGAGGAGCAATCGTCTGATGAGATGTTTAAAATTTTAGGATACAATAAATAATTCATGAAAACTTTTGGTGGAATAGAGGAAAAATGTTCAAAGTTTGAAGATTCAGCAGTATTGCTCCAATCGATCCCTTATGATGGTACAAGCACGTGGGGCAAGGGTGCCGACAATGCTTTTGGTGCTTTTTTGGAGGCAGCCGAAAACATGGAACTTTATGACATAGAAACGGATTCGGAGGTTTATGAAAAGGGCATTCATATTTTACCTCAAATAGATGAAAAATCCTCGCCCGAAGCGGTGTTTCAGACGGTTTATCAAAACACAAAAGAACTTCTTAAAACCAATAAATTCCTTACTTTCTTCGGAGGCGAACATTCAATTAGTATTGGGATTATCAAAGCTTTTTATCAAAAATATCCAGATATTACCATTCTTCAACTCGATGCCCATGCTGACCTTCGCGAAAGTTACCTGGGCTCAAAATACAACCATGCCTGTGCTGTGCACGATGCTTCGCTCAATACCAATTTAATTCAGGTTGGCATCCGAAGTATGGACAGTTGTGAAAAGCAATATCTAAATAAAGAAAAATGCTTTTTTGCAGGGGATATGTTTGGTAAGGATGATTGGATTGAAAAATCAATCGGACTGATGACTGAGGATGTTTACCTAACGATAGATCTGGATGCATTTGATCCATCGATAATGCCGGCAACCGGAACACCTGAGCCCGGTGGATTAGGTTGGAATACCGTCATCAACTATCTGAAAAAAGTATTCGAAAGGAAAAATGTACTGGGTTTTGACATTGTAGAACTTGCACCTATTGAAAACTTAAAAGCCCCCAATTTTTTAGCGGCAAAACTGTATTACAAATTACTTTCATATAAATTCGCATACAATGAAAAACAAAGGACCGGTAAGTAATTTCATTCTTGAACATTACAAACATTTCAATTCGGCAGCACTTGTGGATGCGGCCATTGCCTACGAGAATCAAATAAAATTGGGCAACAAAATGATGGTCACCCTTGCCGGTGCGATGAGTACAGCCGAGCTTGGAAAATCCTTTGCCGAAATCATCAGACAGGGCAAAGTGCAAATTATTTCGTGTACCGGCGCCAACCTCGAAGAAGACTTGATGAACCTGGTAGCGCATTCTCATTACAAAAGGGTTCCTGGGTACCGCGACCTGACCCCAAAGCAGGAATGGGATTTACTTGAAAAAGGTTTAAACAGGGTTACAGATACTTGCATCCCGGAAGATGAAGCTTTCAGGAGGTTACAAGAACATATTTTTAAAATCTGGAAAGATGCCGAAGCAAAAGGTGAACGCTATTTTCCGCATGAATTTATGTATAAACTTTTGTTGTCGGGAGTCTTAGAACAATACTACGAAATCGACCCAAAGAATAGCTGGATGCTGGCTGCCGCCAAAAAGAACCTGCCCATTGTTGTGCCCGGCTGGGAAGACTCGACCATGGGAAATATTTTTGCTTCCTATTGCATCAAAGGCGAGCTAAAGCCATCGACCATGAAATCGGGGATTGAGTACATGACCTTTCTTGCCGACTGGTACACCGAAAATACCAAGGAAAACGGAATTGGATTTTTCCAGGTTGGCGGGGGCATTGCAGGCGACTTCCCCATTTGTGTGGTCCCTATGCTATACCAGGATTTAGAAAGAACAGACACCCCATTCTGGAGTTACTTTTGTCAGATCTCTGATTCAACAACAAGCTATGGGTCTTACTCCGGTGCTGTTCCAAACGAAAAAATCACCTGGGGAAAACTCGATATCAACACCCCAAAATTCATTATCGAATCGGATGCAACAATCGTTGCACCGCTGATATTTGCTTATTTATTAGATTGGTAATTATTAAAATAAATAAAAAAGCCTTATGGATAATAAACTCAGAGTTGTTCTAGATTACGAAAAGTTAAGCGACGAACTGAAGGAACAGATTAAACTGGTTTATCCTGATGGATTTAGCCAGCACTTAATTAAATTTAAGAACAGCAAGGGAGAGAGCGTAAGCGCCCTCAGATTTGAAACTTTCGAAAAGATTTACCTTGTGCGGATGTCGGTTCAAAAAGCCATTCAATTGATCGAGGATGATAACGATTATGATGATGATGGCTCACTTAAAGAGCATATCAAAGAAAAGTATGCTGATGAGTATTCAGAAATAGAATATTTATCGGAAAATGAAAATTACGAGGGAGATGATGAGGATGATGAAGACTAGGCTCATTGGCCCTGCTGTTATTTTAATGGGTAGGGTTCTTCATTAGGGTAATAGAAGCAATGGAGTAGTGGAGTAATGGTTTGTCACCTCTCCACTTTGTAGTCCAGCTCTCCAACACTCCCTGCCTCGCCGGCAAGGCGGGCAGCACTCCGGCATTTAAGTTGCCCATTTTGATAATTTAATCTCTTTCAATTCAAATTCCTACATTAAATTCATGGTAGGGCCAACGCATTAAATAACTGGCAGCACACGACAAATAGAGCTTCTTGCGGCACGTTCCGCACAACATGAGGCCCCGGGTGAAATGCATTCCCCTAAGGAGTTCACATCCACAAGCCCGTAGGAAATATTCTCAATTCTGCGTTTGATGGTTGCAAATGTACTTTTCCCCAAACTATTCAAAGTAATAAACTTTTAGAAAGCCCAAAGTGCAATACACTTGCATTTTGCGATGACTATGCCTGTATTGTGAAAAAGGGAATTATTTTAATAAGGCATTAAACAAAAAGCCTTTATTAAGGTTATCATGTCAAATTTATTCTTGTGGTTCGGTTTTTAGTTCGTAGCCAAACCAATTTAATTCATTTATTTTGGCACCAAGAATTTCAGAACCCTAGAGAGTCGAATTTATTTAAAGATAAAAAAATACATAAGAAAAAATATGAGACCATACATCACAAAAATCCTGGCCTTAGCTCTTTTGGTTGGGGCATTTTATGGAGCAGGACTATTGAAGGACAGTAAAAAGAAAAACAAAGCAAAACTTACCGAGAATATTCCAACAGCCTTCGTTACACAGGCCAAAAATAAAATAGTCCCGGTAAGTATTATCGAAAACGGCCGCTTGTCAGCAAAGTACAAAATCGACCTTTTTGCAGAAGTTCAAGGCTTAATGGAAGTTACCCCCAGGGAATTTAAGCCCGGGGCAAGGTTTGCAAAAGGAGAAGTGTTGGTGAAGATTAAAAGTGAAGATTATTTTGCAAACCTGCAAGCTCAAAAAAGCGTGCTGCAAAATCTCATAACGGGTATGATGCCCGATATGAAAATGGATTACCCAGAAGCCCATGCCAAATGGGATTTATACCTGAAATCTTTTGATATGGACAAAGCGGTTGCCCCTCTCCCGGAACCCATGTCGGACAAGGAGAAATTTTTCATCACCGGCAAAAATATCTACACCACCTATTACAACACCAAAAATCTGGAGATCGTTTATAGCAAATACATTTTGAAAGCTCCTTTCGATGGAGTTTTAACTGAAGCCCTGGTCACACCCGGAGCCCTCGTTCGAAATGGCCAAAAGTTGGGTGAGTTTATCAACCCTTCAGTATATGAGCTGGAGTTGGCCATTGGGAAAGATTTGATAGATGCGGTGCATGTGGGCACGGAAGTTACGGTGATTAATCCCGAAAATACTTCACAAGAATGGAAGGGCACTGTTTCCCGAATCAATGGCAGGATAAACCCATCTACCCAAACCATCCAGGTTTTTGTTTCTATTAATGGTGCCCACCTCAAGGAAGGCATGTACCTGGAGGCCGACATTGTTGGCAAGGCAAGGGTTGATGCCATCGAAGTTTCCAGAAATCTTTTGATTGACAATGACAAGTTATATGGGGTGGGTTCGGATTCTGTTTTATTTCTGGGAAATGTAAATGTGGTACATAAATCGCGCTCAAAGGTTATTGTGCAGGGCATTGATGATGGTTCGTGGTTGCTAACTAAACCAATCCCGGGTGCTTATCCGGGCATGAAGGTAATTGTAAAACCACAAATCTAGCACATGAGAAAAATAATTCTTCATTTCATAAAATATCCCGTCGCAGTTTCGGTGGTCGTTGTTGGTTTTGTTTTGTTGGGGATAATGGGGGCACTTTCTTTGAAATCTTCCTTTTTCCCACTCAACGAATCCCGAAACATTAATATCAGCATCAATTACCCCGGGGCTTCGCCTGCCGAAATGGAAGAGGGGATTGTACTGAAAATCGAGGATAACCTAAAAGGCCTGGTTGGAGTAGATCGCTTCACATCTACCTCCAGCGAAAATTTTGCCAGCATCCAGATCGAAGTTATTAAAGGCTACGATGTTTCCGCAGTTTTGGACGATATTAAAAATGCCGTGGATAAGGTACCTTCATTCCCGGTAGGCATGGAGCCTCCAATTATTTCGAAAGATATTTTTAGGACCGAAGCAGTCTCATTTGTGTTGAGTGGTGAAAACGTATCCCTGCGAAGGCTCAAAGAAATGGGCCGTGAGATTGAGTCGGATATTCGTGGAATCGAAGGGATTTCACAGGTTGAAATGAGCGGGTTTCCGGATGAGGAAATTGAAATTGCTGTGAATGAGGATCAGCTCCGAACGTTTAATCTTACCTTTCAGGAGGTAGCAAAGGCAGTTTCTGCCAATAATATTCTTTCGTCGGGTGGATCCATAAAAACCCCGGAGGAAGAATTTTTAATCCGTGTTAAAAATCGATCTTACTATGGCAGGGAATTGGATTTTGTGGTAGTGAAAGCTTTGGGAAATGGCGACAAGATTTATCTGAAAGATGTTGCCGATGTTCGGGATAAATGGTCCGAAAATCCAAATCGCTCCTATTATAATGGTAAACCTTCCGTAAAATTTCAAGTGAATACCACCAACAGCGAAGACTTAATAGAGGTTGCCGAATTGACACTGCAGTATATCACAGATTATAACGAAACACATCACAATGTCCGTTTGGACGTTACCCGGGATGCTTCACAAACTATTATCGAAAGAACAAAATTATTAACCAGGAATGCCCTTCAGGGAATGGCTTTGGTATTGTTTTTTCTGGCATTATTTTTAAAGCCCAGATTGGCATTTTGGGTGGCCTTTGGCCTTCCCATTTCCTTTTTGGGGATGTTTATGTTTGCCGGATATTTTGGTGTAACCATAAATGTTTTGTCCCTTTTCGGAATGATTATCGTCATTGGGATTTTGGTGGATGACGGGATTGTGATTGCCGAAAATATTTACCATCATCACGAAAAAGGAAGCCCTCCCATAAAGGCAGCCATCGACGGCACATTGGAAGTGATGCCTGCCATCACATCGGCAATTTTAACCACAATCGTAGCTTTCACCACATTTTTCTTTTTGGATGGCCGGATAGGTGAGTTTTTTGGTGAAGTGGCAATAATCGTCATTTTAACTCTCGGCATTTCATTAATTGAAGCACTTATTATATTGCCTTCGCATGTGGCACATTCTAAGGCTTTGTCCCCCAATCAGAAAACCTATTTCTTTAACCGATGGGCAGATAATTTCATGAACTTTAATCGTGATAAAATGTACGGGCCCTATCTGAAGTTTTTCATGAAAAACAGATTGTTGGGTTTTGCCATTCCCATCTCGATTCTTGTGCTCACCTTTGGGGCCATTGGTGGAGGGATAATTAAATTCACCTTTTTCCCGCAAATTGCCAGTGACCGGGTGATGGTTACCCTGAAGATGCCCCAGGGGACAAACGAGAAGATTACGGATTCTATCATTTCTTATATTGAGGGGCAAGCCTGGATATTAAATCAGGAACTTCAAGAGGAATATAAGCTTGAAGACCCGATTAAAAATGTTATCAAAAAAATTGGCCCCGGAACTTCCACCGCCTCATTAACTATTAATTTGCTTCCCGGAGAGCGTAGGAACTTTCCTTCTTATGTAGTCTCAACCGACTTAAGTGAAATGGTGGGAGATATCGATCAGGCTGAATCCGTGGAATTTGGATCAGGAGGGAATTTTGGTGGAAAGCCGGTTTCGATAGCCCTCATGAGCAGCAATACAAGCGAGTTAAAATCCGCCAAAGAATATTTAAAGGCAGAGTTGCGGAAAAACCCACTTTTAAAGGATATAACCGACAACGACCCTGAGGGTATTAAAGAAATAAATATCACCTTGAAACAGCGTGCCCATGCCATGGGTTTTACTTTAAACAGCGTTATAAGTCAAATCAGGAGCGGATTTTTCGGCTATCAGGTACAACGCTTTCAACGTGGCCAGGATGAAATAAAAGTTTGGGTGCGTTACGATTTAGACGAACGTAGTTCGCTCCAGCAACTGGACGACATGCGCCTGGTGAATAGTTCCGGTGATCGGGTTCCCTTGCGCGAAGTGGCCAATTATTCCATCGAACGTGGAGAGATTTCCATCAATCACCTGGATGGGAAACGTGAAATCCGGGTTGATGCGGATATGAAAGACCCGAGTACAAGTGCTACCGATATGATGGCTGATATTAAAGCCGATTTGCTTCCAACAATGAAGGAAAGATACCCCGGCGTTAATGCTATCTTTGAAGGTCAAAACCGGGAAGCTGAAAAAACCGCAGGTTCTGCAGCCGCAGTATTACCTGTGATTTTATTTTTAATTTTTGTAATTATTGCTTTTACATTCCGATCCTTCGATCAGCCCATCGTACTGATATTAATGGTTCCCTTTTCCCTTATTGGTGTGGCATGGGGGCATTGGATCCATGGCTTTCCCATTAATGTGTTAAGCTTTTTGGGTATCATCGCCCTGATAGGAATTATTGTAAATGATGGTTTGGTGTTGATTAGTAAACTCAATATTTACCTAAAATCCGGGATGAAATATAATGATGCCTTAGTTGCTGCAGGTAAATCCCGGTTTAGGGCGATTTTCCTAACCACCATCACCACCATTGCAGGATTGTCCCCACTCATCTTTGAAACAAGCCGCCAAGCCCAATTCTTAATTCCGATGGCCATTGCCATTGCTTATGGAATTGCTTTGGCTACGGTATTAACCCTGGTTATGCTCCCGTTGATGCTCAAATTAAGCAACGATTTAAAAGTACTTTGGCGTTGGTACACTACCGGCAAAAAACCAAGTTCAGAAGAAGTAGAAGGTGCCGTTATCGAATTAAAATCTGATAAGTATGTTTAATAAAATATTTCAAATTTCGCTTTGCTTACTGATTCTGTTCACTACGTTTTCAGCCAATGGCCAGGAGCTGCTTCAAAAAGATGAAGCCGTTAAAATTGCCATGGAAAATAATTTTGATATTCAAATATCAAATAATAATATTGAAGCTGCAGAGAACAATGCAAGTATCCAAAATAGCAACTATCTACCTTCTTTTTCAGGGAATGCCGGAGCAAATTATTCAAATTCAAATGGGACCATTGTTCAGAAATCCGGAGAAGAGGAAACAATTTCGAACAACGAAACTACAGGCTATAATGCATCCGTAGGTTTTCAATACACCATTTTTGATGGGTTTGGCAGATCCAATACCTACAAAATACTTCAGGAAAACTACAACATATCCAAACTTCAGGCACGTCAGATGGTTGAATATACAATTCTGGATATTTTTAATTCCTACTATGAGGTGGCGCGATTAACGCAGGATGTAGAAAACCAGAAAGAGACCATGAACATTTCGAGGGTGCGGTTGCAACGCGCCAAATATAGTGTTGAATACGGTCAGGGATCACAGTTGGATATTTTAAATGCTGAGGTGGATTATAACAACGACAGCATCACTTACTTAACCAACACACAATCGCTGGCCAACGAAAAAAGGACCCTGAACCTTTATTTAGGTAGGGATGTAAATATCGAATTTGCTGTGGATACATCATTGAGCTATGCTACGGATTTATATTTGGAAGGCTTATTGGCCCATTCAATCGAAAATAATGTAACGCTTCTTCAACAGCAAAGCGCACTTAAAAATGCTGAGCATAACATTAAGGCAACATCGTCGAATACAATACCAAAGTTAAGTGTAAACGGGAGCTATGGCTGGAGCGAAAACCATTTGGGTGTTACTTCAATCCTGGACAAAACAAGCGGAGTAGGCCCAAGCCTTGGAGCTTCGCTCAGTTGGAATATTTATGATGGGGGTTCTACGCGAATGAGGAAGCAAAATTCAAGGATTGCCCTTGAGAATCAATCTATATCCCTGGAAAAAGAGCGCTTAAATATCGAACGAAATCTGAGCAATGCATGGACAGCTTACCAAACTGCTTTATTTATAAAAGATGCACAAGGCAAAAACCTGGAGACTGCACAAACAAATTTCGACCGAAGTGCGGATACATACAAATTGGGACAGATTTCGAGTATTACTTTTAGGCAGGCCCAATTGAATTTATTGGTGGCACAACTGTCGTTAAATCAAGCAAAGTATTCGGCAAAAAACGCGGAATTGTTCCTCTTACAAATCAGTGGAAATTTAAGTCAGGCAACTTTTTAGTAAACTGTGTGGGTGTGTTTTTAACCATCCCAAAGATTAAGCTTAAGTATGCCAAAGCCTACAGGTGCATTTTAAATAACAATTGGCATTACTCCTTTGCTGATGTGTGAGGGGATAGGGAATGCCTCCACTCAACCTTTATTAAGGCCTCTTGTAGGGACTTTTTTTTGTCATTTCTTGGCTTTGAATGAAAAACATTTATTAAGTTTGCTAAAATGAATGTAAAGACCTTCATGAAATACGAACATATTGTCTGGATAATCACCTACATTGGTCGATTATACGTACAAATTGTAGTGATAAAAACAAGTTACAGTGCATGGTCGAAAAGTCTTTAGCCATAGTTCTTTGAAGAAGTGGGCGGCTCCTGGCAGAAGGGTGCTCTCATGCCAACGCACAAGGTTTTGCGCCAACAAGCTGCGGCCCCGG
>Ga0075120_10001334_pt1 | contig 19440 bp, 18 predicted proteins | sample AntAceMetag02UKL_FD_69792 | JGI IMG/M metagenome (GOLD analysis project Ga0075120, IMG submission 69792) | Saline lake microbial communities from Ace Lake, Antarctica - Antarctic Ace Lake Metagenome 02UKL | ecosystem: Environmental > Aquatic > Non-marine Saline and Alkaline > Saline | place... | reverse complement strand
ATAACAGCTTTTTGTATTTCAAGAAGGTTCCTTTGGAAAGAAAATATTATTATGGGAAAGAAATATACACTGCCGCCCATATGATTTTGTCTTTGGAAACCTTTAAAGGCTTTCTGGAAAAACTGCCTTCTGTCAAAGCGCTAAATAATTTTATTAAATCTAATTTTATTGTTTATGAAGCAGCAGGAAATGAGGATGGTAAGGTTCTTTTTACAGGGTATTTTGAGCCTGTCTTTGAAGGCCGCACTGAAAAAAGTGAAGAGTTTTTCTACCCGGTTTATTCCAGGCCACAGGATTTGCTGGAAATTGATTTATCCGCATTTTCCGATCAGTACAAGGGTCATAAACGCCTGGTGGCAAGGGTTAATGATTCAACAAAGCGCGTGGTGCCCTATTATTCAAGGCAACAAATTAATGCTATAGAAGATTTTTATACAAGATCCAAGCCTGTTGTGTGGCTTAAAAGCCGGGTAGACCGATTTTTTCTGGAAGTCCAGGGGTCAGGAAGAATTAATCTGGGCAATGGTGATGTGTTAAGGGTTCACTATGCGGCAAGCAACGGAAATGCATACCGATCCATCGGGCGATATCTGATCAATAAAAATGAGATTTTAAAAGAAAATATGTCCATGCAGGCCATCAGAATCTGGCTTGAGCTGAATCCACAAAGAATGGATGAAGTCTTGAATCACAATGAGAGCTTTGTGTTTTTCAAAACAGAAAAAGGCGGGCCCTATGGCAGTCTTGGCGTTGAAGTGACTGCCATGCGTTCCCTGGCAACAGACAGTAAATTGTTCCCCAAAGGAGCGCTGTGTTTTATGCAGGCCCAATTGCCGGATAAAAAAAACAGCCCTTCTTTAAATGAGTGGAAAAATGCTTCTTTTTTTGTGTTGAATCAGGATACAGGTGGAGCCATTAAAGGGCCTGCAAGGGCAGACCTTTTTTGTGGAAACGGTGACTATGCCGAATTTACCGCAGGCCATATGAATACATATGGGAGGTTATTTTTTCTTGTCCTGAATCCTAACCAGGAATAATTTTTAAATCCATTCAACATCATGTGAGTGAAACGTGAGGATGACTTTTTTGCCCGGATAAAGATCAAGCCCACTGATCTGATCTGGAGAAAGCAATACGATTAAGGAAAGATCGTGGATAGATATGGTGGCCATGATGGTCTCGCTCTTTTTTTCCAAAAGCATGGACGTTATATGGCCGGATAATTGATTGATATGACCATTCCCAGATTGTTTTTCAAGATTAATGACCATATTTTTCTTTCTGATAATGGCGGTGCATGCATTTTGGGAAGGTGCATTCAGCGTGATAATCTGTCCGTCTTCCAGTTTTTTTATAAGGGTTTTTTGATCTGATTTTTCAAATGGACCTGTGATAATGTTTTCCACGCCTGTGGAAAATATATTTCCTTTAAAGATGGAAAGCTGATGGTCACAGATGGAATATAGCCATTGCAAATCATGGCTTGCAATAACCAGTGTGGTCCCCCAGTTTTTTCTGGCGTTTAAGGATGCCTGGCGGATCAGCCCGGCACTTTCAATGTCAACACTTGCTATGGGTTCATCCAGCAGGAGAACTTCAGGTTTTAAGATAAGCCTGGCAGCCATTGCAACCCTCTGGGCTTCTCCTCCGGATAATTCGTGCCAAAATCGTTTGGTAAAATTCTGATAATCAAGCCCGACGTTTAAAAGAGCTTTTTTTATTCTTTGTTCAAGATTATTTTTTTCGTTTCTGATTTTTAGTCCATAGGCAATATTTTCAAAAACAGTCCTTTTTAACAGATAGGGTTTCTGGGTCAGAAGACTTATTTTTGAGCGGATGGATGTTGAAAACGGTAATTCCATACGCCCTTTATAAAAGATTTGCCCCCGGGTTGGTTTCTGGGCAAAGGCCAATAGTTTTAAAAGCGTGCTTTTCCCGCTGCCGTTGGGTCCAATAAGACCTGTGATGGATCCTTTTTCAATTTTAAGGTCATCAATATCCAACACTTTTGTGTTTCCATAATAGTGTTGAATATTTTTTAAATGGTATGCTGGATTTTTTTTTGTGACCTGTATGTTATTTGTCATTGTTTCCTTAAAAAAGACAGGGATAGATTCACAATGAATGCAATCATGATCAGAACAAGCCCCAGGGCAATACCATCGGCAAAAAGCCCCTTGTTTGTTTCCAGGGCAATGGCCGTTGTAATCGTCCGTGTGTGGTACTTGATATTGCCGCCCACCATCATTGAAATGCCGACTTCGGTTAATACTCTGCCATAAGCTGTGACCGCGGCGGCCAGAATGCCATATCTGACTTCCCAAAGACAGGTGGCAATGATATTCCGTCTGCCCGCGCCCAGGCTGACAAGGGTGAGTTTAAGGTCGTGGTCTATGTTTTCAATGGTTGTGGCAGTAATGGCCGTTACAATGGGGAAGGCAAGGATGGTCTGGCCGATGGCAATCCCTGTTAACGTAAACAGCAGGCCCAGTTCGCCCAAAGGTCCCTGTCTTGAAATAAAGGCATAAACGGCAAGGCCGATGAAAACAGTTGGAAGGGCAAGCATGGTATCAAGAATCGTTCTTAAATGCTTTTTGCCTTTAAAGTCAAAATATCCAAGAAGAAAGCCACAGGGTAACCCGGCTCCAATGCTTAAGAGCATGGAGCCTGTGGATACCTTTATCGTTGCCCATACTGCAGTCCAGGTTGCGCTGTCACAGCTTATCAGAAGCTCGATGGCTTTGATAAAGCCTGCAACAATAAAATCCATAACGTCCTTTTATTTGTTTGCGTTGGGTATAAAAAGCTTTTGTCCAAGCAGCCTGAAGTCTCTTATCAGATCCTGGGCATTTTGTGAAGCCATCCAGTCTGAGAATTTAAGCGCCAGATCATATTTTGCATTGGCGCAGTTTTTGGGATCAAGCGTTAACACACTGTATTGGTTCAAAAGGATGCCGTCCCCCTCCACCAGAACCTTTAATGGGGCATTGCCCCCTTTCGTGGACTGATATTTAATGTATGTGCCCCGGTCTGTCATGGTGTGCCCCTCTCTTTCCTGGGCAACATTAATGGTGGCAAGCATTCCCTGTCCTGTCTGCACATACCAGTTTTCTTTGTCCGGTAATGGGATATTGGATTCCTGCCAGAGCTGTTTTTCTTTTTTGTGGGTACCGGAATCATCGCCGCGGCTCATGAACAATGCCTGTCTGCTTTTGATGGCAATTAAGGCATCTGATATGCTTTTGCCTTTTATGCCAGCCGGATCATTTTCTGGCCCTATGATGATAAAATCGTTGTACATGATTTGTCTTCTGTCTTTCCCATACCCTTTTTCAATAAATGTTTTTTCTGCAGAAGGTGCATGAACCAGGAGGACATCAACATCACAATTCTGACCCAGCTTTAATGCCTTGCCCGTTCCTGTGGAAGTCCATTTCAGGGCGATTCCGGTTTGTTTTTCAAAGTGGGGGATAAGATAATCCAAAAGGCCTGTGTTATCTGTGCTGGTGGTGGTTGCCATCATCAGGCTTTTGTCTTGAGCCTGGGTATTGACGACCATGATCATTGTGAATATAAGTGCTGATATAAAGGTAAAAATTTTTGATTTGTTCATTTTCAAATCTCCTATGATATAAAAAAAATTATTTTGATAAAATGATTTTGGAATATGTTAATATCAGGAGATAGTCAATAATATGTTTGATAAAATAAATAAAAAAGTAATATGCCTACCAATACAAACTAATAATGACAACAATTGTGATCAATCTTTTAGGAAGAGGCTATGATATTCATCTTCAGAAAGATGCTGTTTTAACTTATTATTGATAAATACATATATTTCTTCGAGTTCCAGGTCAGACAACTTTGGGAGAAGTGCTTTTAAAAAAGAGTCTTCAGAAAATTTTTGAAGATAAAACATAATGGTTTCTTCATCTGTTTCCCGGTCAAGGCCAAAAGCTCCCAGGCCTTTGTATTCCTGAATAAAATTGTGTGTGTCTTTTTTCATATGGGTCCATCCTCCCGGTCAAATTCTGTTTGATGTATAAAAATGCTTCTTTTATTATCTTTGTCAATTTTAAAATACAGGATTGGGTTTAAATCTAATCACCACCCATTAATTTAATTGAGCCATAACCCAATTCTAACACAATTCTAACACATCGGTTGTAGAATCTCTTATCAAATGGTTCATGCATGATACATTCATTATTTTAATTTTTTGATTTGAGGAGAAAATATGAAAACCTTGGCTAAATTGATATTTGTATTGACGATTGCATTGCTGATGGCATCGTCATCTGTTTTTGCTGGAGAGTTAATTATTAAAGGATCTACAACGGTTCTCCCAATTGCGCAAAAGGCAGCTGAAGCCTATATGGCAGAGAATCCGGGGGTAAAGATTTCTCTTTCCGGCGGCGGTTCCGGAAACGGGATCAAAGCGATTATTGATGGGACCGCAGATATTGGAAATGCGTCAAGATTCATCAAGCAAAAGGAAGTCAGCCTGGCAGGCACTAAAGACGTATATCCTGTACCCTTTAGGATTGCACTGGATGCCATTGTACCCATTGTCAACGGTAAAAACACTGTGGCCGGTCTGACCCGTGGCCAGTTAAAGGATATTTATCTGGGTAAAATTAAAGACTGGAAGGAAGTTGGCGGGACTCCCGGTAAAATCGTTGTAGTTTCAAGGGACAGTTCTTCAGGAACTTTTGGGGTGTGGAAAGAACTGATTATGGGAAAAGAACGCGTTATCCCGAGCGCTTTGACCGTCCCTTCCAATGGCGGTATTGTACAGGCTATCACAACAACACCGGGAGCTATCGGATATGTGGGTCTGGGGTATCTGACAGGCGAGATCAAAGCTGTAAAAGTAGATGGTATTGAGGGATCTGAAGAGAACACCTTGAATGGATCTTTTCCCATATCCAGAGGGCTTTTTATGTTTACAAAGGGCTGGCCAGAGGGAGAAACAATGGATTTTATCTCCTTTATTCTCTCAAGAAAGGGCCAGGACCTGGTAAAAGAAGCCGGTTCAATTCCGTTATTCTAAATCCATACGGAGCCGTGCATTGAAACGTCAAATAATAGATAAAGGAGTGCATTCAACGTTTTTATTGATTGCACTCTTTTCCATAACAGCCCTGTCTTTGATTATGGTATTCCTTTTTATCGAAGGGATTCCCATTTTTGATCTGATCAGTGTTAAAGCGTTTGTCTTTGGTCAATACTGGTATCCCACAGATGATCCTGCGGATTTTGGAATTCTTGCCCTTATCCTTGGATCTGTTTGTGTCACCCTGCTATCCGGCATGATGGCAATCCCTTTGGGGATCATGACGGCCATCTACCTTGCAGAAATCGCACCCCCAAAAGTGGCTGAAATTGTTAAACCCATTGTAGAGTTAATGGCATCTATGCCATCTGTGGTTATTGGTTTTTTCGGCATGGTGGTGGTGGCGCCGTTTATCCAGCAGCTTTTTAATATTCCCGTTGGTTTGAATATGTTTAATGCTTCTTTAATGCTTGCTTTTATGGCTGTCCCCACCATCTGTAGTATTTCCGAAGATGCGATTTTTTCGGTTCCGGTTGCATTAAAAGAAGCATCCTTTGCCCTGGGGGCCACCCATTTTGAAACCATTGCAAAGGTCATTATCCCGGCATCCCTTTCAGGCATCTGCACAGCTGTGATTCTCGGGTTGTCAAGGGCCATCGGAGAAACCATGGTGGTCCTTATGGCAGCAGGCGGAGCCGCCATGATCCCGGGGTCCATTTTTGATCCTGTCCGGCCCCTGCCGGCAAGCATTGCTGCTGAAATGGCCGAAGCACCGTTCAGAAGCGAGCACTATCATGCGTTGTTTGCCATCGGAATCGTTCTCTTTTTGTTTACCTTAATTTTTAATTTATTTGCTGACTATCTTTCTCATAAATTCAGGCAGGTGGGGGAGGCGTCATTATAATGATAAAAAAAAGATTGTTCACACAAAAAATATGGTTTTCAATTTTAAAAATGGCTGTCCTGATCAATGGCGCAGCCCTGGCAGTGATCCTGTATTTTATTTTGTCCCGAGGGTGGCGGGCCATTTCATGGGAGTTCTTGACCCAGGCGCCCCGCGATTCAATGACGGCCGGCGGGATCCTGCCCTGCATTGTCGGGACGGTTTGTCTGTGTCTGGTCACCATATTTGTGGCATTGCCGATCGGCGTGGCATCTGCCATATATCTGAATGAATATGCAACCCAGGAAAAGCTTGTCCGGGTTATCCGGCTCGGAATCAATAATCTTGCAGGGGTCCCGTCCATTGTATTTGGATTATTCGGTCTTGCTTTTTTTTGTATTGTTCTGAAAATGGGCGTATCTGTCGCAGCCGGTGGATTGACCCTGGGGATCATGACCCTGCCGGTAATTATAGGCGCATCAGAAGAAGCGTTAAAATCGGTTCCCAATACCTATAGGGAAGCCTCCCTTGCCATGGGAGCAACAAAGTGGCAGACCATACGAAAAGTAGTTCTACCGGTGGCCTTCCCCGGTATTATTACCGGTTCAATACTGGGGATAAGCCGAGCTGCCGGGGAGACGGCCCCGATTATGTACACGGGTGCTGTTTTTTTTACACCGGATCTGCCAACATCCATATTTGATGAGGTCATGGCATTGCCCTATCATATTTATGTCCTGGCCACTGCCGGAACCCATATTGAAGCAACCCGTCATCTGCAATATGGAACAGCGCTTGTGCTGATTGCGCTGGTGCTTGGAATGAATCTTTTTGCCATCATACTGCGGTCTAAAATGAGAAAAAAGTTGAGGATATAGCTTAATGGAAAGCAATATTAAAATGCATACAGAGAATCTGGATTTCTTTTATGGAAATTTCCAGGCGCTTTATACGGTTTCAATTGAATTTGCCCAAAATCGGGTAACAGCCCTTATCGGCCCGTCCGGGTGCGGGAAAAGTACCTATTTGAGGTGCTTGAACCGGATGAATGATTTGATTTCCGGAATCAAGGTCAAGGGTCAGGTCATACTGGATACCGAAGACATTTATGACCCGTCCTTAGATGTAGTCACTTTACGAAGACGAGTGGGCATGGTTTTTCAAAAACCCAACCCCTTTCCAAAATCCATTTTTGAAAATGTTGCTTATGGATTGAAAGTAAATGGTGTTAAAGATACGGCAAAAATAACCGAGATTGTTGAAAAAAGCCTGAAACAGGCTGCCATCTGGGATGAGGTCAAGGACAGACTCAATGAGTCGGCTCTGGGGCTTTCCGGGGGTCAGCAGCAGCGCCTGTGTATTGCCCGTGCCCTTGCCGTCGGTCCTGAAGTATTATTGATGGATGAACCGGCATCTGCCCTTGATCCCATAGCCACGCAAAAGATTGAAGAACTCATCGGTGAGCTTTCAAGCAAACTCACCATTATCATTGTGACTCATAACATGCAGCAGGCAGCAAGGGTCTCTGACAAGACAGCCTTTTTCTATATGGGAAAGCTCATTGAGATCAATGATACAGACACCTTGTTTACAAAACCAGGATTAAAACAAACAGAAGATTATATTACCGGAAGATTTGGTTAAGGAGAGAAAGATGCCAGGCCATCTGCAAAAAGAAATAGAAAAAATTAAAAAAGAAATTCTGTCCCTTGGGGCCATGGTGGAAGACCGGCTTCAAAAATCAATTTTTGCCATTAAAACAATGGATTTCGTGCTGGCACAGAAAATTATGGATAGTGATTTTGAGATTGATGAACGTGAGATTGAAGTGGAAGAGGAATGCCTGAAAATACTGGCCCTGTATCAGCCAGTGGCAACGGATTTGCGGTTTCTTGTGGCCGTTATAAAAATTAACAATGATCTGGAAAGAATTGCAGATTATGCAGTCAACATCTCAAAACGGTTTAAAGCATCTTCCCATGATCCGGGTAAATTTAAATATGATTATACATCCATGGGCGATCAGACAGGAAAAATGTTGAAAAAGAGCCTTGATGCCCTGGTGCGGATGGATGTGGATATGGCATACGAAGTCCTTGATATGGATAAGGATGTGAATATCATGAGAAACGATGCCTATGATTCAATGAAAAAAGATATTCAATTACATCCTGAAATGGTGGGTGAAATAATTAATATGTATTTGATATCAAGGCATTTGGAAAGAATTGGAGATCACACCACCAATATTGCAGAAGAAGTGATTTACCTTATAGAGGGGGAAATTATCAGGCATAGGTGAGTATTGACAAATACCCGTCAATTTATAAAAATCAAACAAAGGGTTTATGGATTTTAAAAAACAGGAAAAAATCATGGCAAAAGAGACCATTTTAATCGTGGATGATGAAGAAGACATCATTGAATTGATAAAATACAACCTGAAAAATGAGGGATACTCAATATTGACAGCATTGACCGGCGAACAGGCCATAAAAATAGCCAAACAATCCCTACCCGATTTGATGGTTCTTGATTTGATGCTGCCGGGGATTGATGGTTTTGAAGTAACAAAATATCTGAAAAATAATGAACAGACCCGTGATATGCCCATTGTCATGCTGACGGCAAAAGGAGAAGAGTCTGATATTGTTACCGGTCTTGAACTGGGCGCAAATGATTATATATCAAAACCTTTCAGTCCAAAGGTTCTTGTTGCAAGAATCCGGGCCATTTTTCGGAGGCACAAAAATAGCAACAGGGATACCCCTGGCAGCATAAAACAGGAGGGGGACATGACCATTGACCGGGCAAGGCATGTGGTCACCATCCAAGGGAATGCCGTGGATCTGACCCTGTCTGAATTTGAACTGCTTTGTTTTCTGGCAGATAAAAAAGGCTGGGTGTTTACCCGGGGACAGATCGTTGATGCCATCCGAGGTGAAAATTATGCAGTAACCCAAAGAAGTATTGATGTCGTTATTGTTGGACTGCGAAAAAAATTAAAAACTTATGCTTCAATCATTGAAACGGTTAGGGGTGTTGGTTATCGGTTTAAAGAATAAAAATTATGATTAAAAAAAAGAAATTGATCTGGCAGATTTTCCCTTTATTCCTGATTGTGATTGTTCTCTCTCTTTCATCGGTTACCACTTACTCAACAAGTTGTTTTAAGAAATTTTTTCTTAAAAATTTTGAAAAAGAATTAACCATCAGGGCAGAATTATTGCAAATAAGTTTTGCTGATATTTTATTGGATGGTATTACAAATGGTGATCAGGCTCAGATTCAATCTGTTGATAAATATTGTAAGGATATTGGAGAAAAGGCCGGGACAAGGGTCACTATTATTTTTCCTTCCGGCGTTGTTGTGGGAGATTCTTTCGAGGATATTAAGATAATGGAAAACCACATGAAACGGCCTGAAATTATGGAAGCCCTGAAAAGAAAAAGGGGAGTCTCAATCCGGTATAGCTCAACGCTTGATCAAAATATGATGTATATTGCTTTGCCAGTGATACATGAGGGTCGAGTGATAGCCGTGGTAAGAACATCTGTTTCTGTTTCTGTCATTGACAACAAAATAAAATCGGTCAGAAATAATATCCTTATTGCCTTGGCTCTTACAATCCTTGCTGCGGCGATTGCAAGCTTGTATGTAACCAGAAGAATTACACTCCCGGTGGAGCAAATGAAAATAGGGGCTGCAAAATTTGCCAAGGGAAATTTGAGCGAAAGGCTTGCCATACCGGAGGCTGAAGAATTGTCTGAACTTGCGGTTACCATGAACCAGATGGCTGAAAATTTGGCTGAGAAGATTAAGGCTTTTCAAAATCGGAGCATGGAACTGGAAGCGGTTCATGCCAGTATGCAGGAAGGTGTCATCGCCATAGATAAGGATGAAAGAATTATTACGATTAACGATGCAGCTGCAAAAATATTTGATTTTCCCGCATCTCAACTTAAAGCCAGATATATTTTAGAAGTTGCAAGGAATATTGAGTTTCAAAAATTTCTTCAACGGGCATTGGCAACCCATGAACCTGTTGAGGATGATATAGTGATCATAAGGGATAAGAACCTGATTTTAAATATTCATTCAACCGCACTTTATGATACCGCTGAAAAGCATATGGGAACCTTGATTATTTTTCATGATATTACACGGATCAGACGTCTTGAAACGATGCACAAAGATTTTGCCTCCAATGTCTCCCATGAGTTAAAAACTCCTTTGACAACCATAAAGGGATTTATTGAAACCCTTCAGGAAATGCTTGTCACTAATGACACGGGGCAGAGTGAAAAATTTTTAAAAATCATTGAAAAAAATGTAACGCGGATGATCGATCTGATTAATGATCTTCTGGCCCTGTCACGACTTGAACGGCTACAGGGAACAGATATCCTGTTCGAAAAGCAGAATATAGCAACATTGATCCAGAGCGCGGTAAACACCTGCAATGACAGTATCAAGGGAAAAAATACCACGGTCAGCATTGACTGTGCTGAGGATATGACTGCCAGGGTTGATCCAATTCTAATGGAACAGGCCATTATCAACCTTGTGGACAATGCCGTAAAATACAGTTCTGAAGGCAAACCGATCACCATAACCGTGACAAACCAAGGTCATTTCATGGATATTGTTATTAAAGATAACGGCAGCGGAATTGATAAAGAGCATTTATCCAAGATATTTAATCGGTTTTACAGGGTGGATAAATCAAGAAGCAGGCATGAGGGTGGTACAGGCCTTGGTCTTGCCATTGTCAAACATATTGTTCAGTATCATAATGGAAAAATTGATGTCACCAGCATAAAAGGTAAGGGCAGTTCCTTTAAAATCAGTATTCCGGTGTAGTGCCCGACCGAAAACCGCCCATTTTAAATACGCACTTTGAAAATACCAGGTTAATTTTTATTTTTAAAAAAAATTATCCAAACAATAAGGCAGCATTTTCTCCCAATAGTTGTTCTTTTTGACGCGTGTTAATATTGGAGTTCTCTATATCCTTGTAATATCTACCGGGTGTCAATAAGGGAAAATCCGTTCCAAAAAGAACCTTTTCTATCACGCCTGCAGCAACGGCCATATCATAGATTTGTGAATCATATAAAAACAGGGAAGCTGCCGTGTCATACCAGATATTTTTTAAAACGCTTTTTGTTTCTTTTTTCATTATGTTGTAAAGAAAGATTCCCCCTCCCCAGTGGGCCAGTATGATTTTATTGTCAGGAAAGGTTTTGGCAAGTGTGTATATTTGTTCCAGAGTAATGGGGGTTTTTCCGGGATATTTGTGTCCGACAGGTTCATTGGTGTGGATCATGCAGGGCAGGTTTCCTTTCTCTCTTAAAACGGTCATGACAGGATCAAGGAATGTCAAAGCGGCTTTGTCAATTCCAGAAAGGTAGAATGCCAGTTCTCCTGCACCACAAAGACCTGCGTCAATACATCTTCGGGTTTCATTGGCCGCGCCTGCCCAGGCAGCATCAAAACAGGCAAGCCCCTTAATCCTGTCCGGATATTTCCGGACGGACTCAATGATGACATCATTGTTTGTCTTTGCATGGTCAGGGGTTCGCCAGGGGAAACCACAAATAATAGAGATATCAACCTGATACCTGTCCATTGATTTTAATAAGTCAACAATATTGCCGATGGCAGCTTTTGGGGAATTGTAAAGCAGTTTGAACTCAGGTTCATTATCAAAATATCTGGATCGATCCTGTTTGACCTGTTCCGGGAAAATATGGGTATGTGTATCAATAATCATATCAATTATCCTAATAGCAGCCGGCCCGAAGAGGAGCGTATGCTCACAAAAATTTTCAGGTTTTCGGTCAGGCACTAAATAAATAGGTTAGTTATTGTAAAATAGCCTAGGGCAATATATATTAGTTTATTCTTGCAAACAAGGGCTTGAATAGTGTTTGCTGGAAAATTGGCGATTTTAGGGATAGCACTCAATAAAGGACAGGAATGAAATATTACCCCATTTTTCTTGACATGCATGGCAGGGATTGCCTTGTTGTAGGGGCTGGGCCCGTGGGTGTTAGAAAGGCTGTAACCCTTGAAAAATGCGGTGCAAGTGTAAAACTCATCAGTGATGCGTTTTCAGCCAGGTTTGATGAATTACAAAAAACATCCATTTGTTTTGTGAAAAAAAGATATGAAAAAAAAGATGTGAAAGGGATGTTTTTTGTTTTTGCGGCCACCAATAATGCTGATTTGAACCGGCAGATAAAAGACGACGCCTCATTGCTCAATATTCTTTGTAATGTGGCTGATGCCCCTGATAATAGTGATTTTCTACTTCCTTCGATAGTGGAAAGGGGGGATCTGATTGTGGCTGTCTCAACATCTGGATCAAGTCCTGCAATGGCAAAGAGAATCAAACAGGATCTTGAAAATCATTTGGGTCCTGAGTATGCGCAATTTCTACGGTTGATGGGCAATATCCGAAAAAGGCTTTTATCATCTGGGGGTGCTCCAGATGATCATAAAGCAATCTTTCATGCCCTTATTGAGAAAGGTGTCCTTGCGTTGATCCAGGCCAATGATGACATAAAAATAAACGCGGTCTTATGGGATGTTCTTGGAAAGGAATATACGTATGAAGATCTTGTTTTTTCAAGGAGTGATGAATGAATCTTCAAACTGCTCAAATGGTACTGCAGATAGCAACCCTGCTTTATTTTATCAGTATGTCAGGGTATATTTTGTTTTTGTTTAATCAAAAGAAAATCTATCAAAAAACAGCCTTTAATTTAATTTTAGCAGCTGTTGCGTTTCATTTTATCAGTATGATGATTTACACCATGGCAACACAGCATGTGCCCATACAGAATTTATCCCAGAGTTTATCTCTTGCTGCATTTTTTCTGGGCTGCATGTTTTTATTTTTCCAGTATAAATTTGATCTTAAAATTCTCGGGGTATTTGCTTCAATATTGTTATTTGCCATCATGGTCATTGTATGGATACTGCCAGAGGCACTGGTGGAGAAAAATATTGTTTTAAAAGGCTTCTGGCTTTATTCCCACATTGTTCTGGTGTTTACAGGTGAGGCATCTCTTGCATTGGCATGCGGAGCAGGGATTTTGTACTTATTGCAGGAAAAAGGGATTAAGACAAAAAGACCTGGTTTTTTTTACAAACGACTGCCCTCGTTGGATTTTCTGGATAATGTAGGATATACCTGTTTGACCACAGGGTTTGCCCTGCTGACCATCGGACTTGTGACAGGGTTTATTTATGCAAAAGTAATCTGGGGCAGATTCTGGAACTGGGATCCCAAAGAAGTATTCTCTGTGGGAACCTGGCTTGTGTATGCTGCCTTATTGCATTTACGTCTTTATTCGGGGTGGCGGGGTAGAAAATCAGCTATAATGACGATTATCGGATTTTTCATCATCATATTTACGTTCATTGGGGTCAATATGCTGTTAGGCGGTTATCACCAAACCTTTATAAAATAAAGAAAGAACAAAATAAAGAAAGAACCATGTCAAAAATTATATTAATCGGCATAAATCATAAAACAGCACCCGTTGAACTCAGAGAAAAACTGTCTTTTTCCAGTGAAGAGACAATAGCGGCACTTGAATTATTAAAGCAGGACACGGATATTAAAGAAAGCCTCATCTTTTCAACCTGTAACCGGACAGAAATTTTATATATACCGGGAACGGGTGAACAGGTTGATAAAATTATTGAGTTTATTTCACATCATAAAAAAATTGATATTTCTGAATTTAAAAGTGCTTTATATGTTTATAAGGAAGATGAAGCGATCCTGCATTTATTTAAGGTTGCATCAAGCCTGGATTCAATGGTTGTAGGCGAACCCCAGATTTTGGGACAGGTTAAACAGGCCTATAGGACTGCCGTGGAAAACAATGCCTCGGGTGTGCTGCTGAATCGACTGATGCATAAAACCTTTAATATTGCCAAAAAAGTCAGAAAAGAAACCGGGATAGGGGATAATGCGGTTTCCATCAGCTATGCAGCCATTGAACTTGCCAAAAAAATTTTTTCAGACTTATCCCAGAAGAGTGTCATGTTGCTGGGTGCCGGGGAGATGGCGGAACTGGCAGTGGAGCACCTGTTATCCAATAATGTGAAGCAAATTCTCGTCGCAAATCGAACCTTTAAAAAAGCAGTGAACCTTGCCTCTAAATTCAATGGACAGGCAGTCAAGTTTGAAGAAAGGGAAGATGCATTAAAGGATGTTGATATTATTATCAGTTCAACCGGTTCAACCGATTATGTGTTGACCGAGACCCAGGTCAAACAGGCCATGAAAAAAAGGCATCATAATACGCTTTTTTTTATTGATATTGCCGTTCCAAGGGATATTGATCCTAAAATAAACACGATTTCCAATGCCTATGTTTATGATATCGATGATTTGAAAAATATTGTGGAATCCAATATTGAGCAGAGGGGAAAAGAAACGGTCAAAGCTGAAAGATATATTGAAGAAGCAGTGGTAAAATTTCGCAAATGGATGGAAAACCTTGCCATTGTTCCGACGATTAAGGCTTTGAACGATAAAATGTCTACCATTGTTGACATTGAATGTAAAAAAACCCTTTTAAATTTGAAACACCTTTCTCAAGAAGATATGGAGGCAATAAAACGCATGACCCAGGCCATAGCAACCCGAACCATTCATGACCCCATCCTTTTTTTACGCAATACCGGTGACCACAGGGATGATTCCCTTTATCTCAATGTCACCCGCCAATTGTTCAATATAGACCTTCCCGAGGAAGAATAGCCAAAAGTGCCCATTAAAATTTGAGCTATCCTTTAAAATTTGGCTGGAATGGGGCTATTTAATTCTTTACATTTTGTTTAATTTTAGTGTATTATTCTTATTTGGGTGTTCCGGTAATTTAAGATAAAGGGCAAAGACAATGGAAAAAAAAGATTTAGATTTTTTTAGAAATCTTTTGGGTGATAGGCTTAAAGAGCTTCTTTCCCATGCGGACAACACTGTAACCGGTATGACCAAACCAAAAGAAAATTTTGCCGATCCAACGGACAGGGCCTCCCATGAAGCGGAGAGAACTTTTGAACTTCGTATCAGAGACCGTGAACATAAATTGATCAAAAAAATAAAAAAAGCACTTGTGCGTATCGAAAATGAGACATTTGGAATCTGTGAAGTTTGCGGGGAAGATATTTCCCTTCAACGGATTAAGGCAAGGCCTGTTACCACCCAATGCATTGACTGTAAAACTCGTGAAGAGGATATGGAGAAGGCTCTCGGAATTTAGCCTGCACAAGATAGTTCATTGATTGATCTTCATGTACATTCTACAGCTTCAGACGGGTCATTTTCCCCTTTAGAAATTATGACCCTGGCCAAAAAGGTCGGGGTTCAGGCCATTTCGATAACAGACCATGATACCATAGACGGTGTTAAGGAAATCTTAAAATATCCCCTGCCCCCATTTCCTGAATTTATGACCGGAGTTGAAATCAGTTGTGAGCCGCCATCAGGCTTCAGGGAAGTGGGAAGCGTTCATATGCTGGGGTATGGGTTCAGTGTTTATGATAAAAATCTTAATGCTATTTTTGATGATGCAAAAATAGCCCGTACTCAGAGAAATCCAAAAATAATTGAAAAATTAAAAAGCCTTGGATTCAATATCACCATGGAACAGGTTGAGAATCGGTTTGGCGCGGATCAGACAGGTCGCCCCCACATTGCAGAGCTTATGATGGAAAAAGGATATGTCAAAACATTTAGAGAAGCCTTTGACAAATATCTTGGAAAAGACAAGGTCGCTTATGTGGATAAATATAAGGTCTCCTGCCACCAGGCAATTCAAACGATTCACCAGGCAGGCGGGATTGCGGTCCTGGCGCATCCGGGTCTTTTGAGATTCAATAAAAGTCATCAAATAGAAAATTTTATTGATGTCCTGATGGCTGATGGCCTTGCAGGAATAGAGGTATATTATACGGATCATGACCATGGAATGACATCTTTTTATCAAGACCTTGCACATCAAAAAAAACTGATGATGACGGGCGGTTCGGATTTCCATGGATCATTTAATAAAGGCGTTCACCTTGGCTCTGGTAAAGATAATCTGAACGTTGAATATTCTCTGTTTAAAGCATTAACCCTTGGGTTGGAAGAAATCAAAGAAAAATATATAGATTTTAGCATCCTTGAGAATAATATTGGATATTCATTTAAAAATAAATTATTGTTAAATAATGCCTTGTGTCATAGGTCTTATTTAAATGAAAATCAAGCGTCATGTCTTTGTGATAATGAGCGGCTTGAATTTTTAGGAGATGCTGTTTTAGGGTTATGCATCGGACATTTGCTCATGGAAAAAAGTCCATCAAAAAATGAAGGCGACCTTTCAAAGCTAAGAGCCAACCTTGTCAGTGAGTCTGCACTTGCTGATATGGCAAGGCTTATTGATCTTGGCAGATTTGTCAGACTTGGAAAAGGAGAAGCTTTTTCCAGGGGGTTTGATAAAAACTCCATATTATCAGATGCCTATGAAGCCGTTATTGCCGCTGTTTATCTGGATGTGGGGTTTGATGCTACATACGGGCTGATACATGATCTTTTCAAAGAGAGCATTGAAAAAAATTTGACTAATGATGAGACCCTGGATTATAAAAGTATGTTGCAGGAATTTGTTCAGGAGCATGGTGCAACAACACCTCAATATGAAGTTCTCAATGAGATCGGCCCTGACCATGATAAAACCTTTGAGGTCAGTTTAAATATTTTTGATATCCATTCAAGGGGTCGTGGGAAAACAAAAAAAGCAGCAGAGCAGGACTCTGCAAAAAATGCCTTAAAGATGTTAAAAAAAATAAATCCCTGATGGTTTGACTGATGGATTCACTAATGGTTCAGGTAAAAAAACCCCTTGTTATCCCTGTATTTATTCCTCATTCGGGGTGTCCGCATCAATGCGCCTTCTGCAATCAATCTATTATTACCAGTCAAAAATCAAGTCTGCCGGATAAAATGGTTATTCATAATATTGTCAGTCAATATTTACAATATAAAGGCACGCGGGAGCGTGTGGAGCTTGCTTTTTTCGGAGGTAATTTTTTGGGGCTGCCCTACGATACGATTATTCAATTGCTGGATATGGTTCAGCCCTATATTAAGGAAAAAAAAATTGACGGCATACGATTTTCCACCCGACCGGATACCATTACCCGACCAGCGCTGGATCTGGTCAGCCCCTATCATATATCTACCATTGAAATAGGTGTTCAGTCTATGAACGATGGGGTTCTGTTAAAATCCAAAAGGGGTCACAAAAGCATGGACACAATAAACGCCCTAGGCCTTTTGAAGGCATATCCATTTAAAATAGGTGTCCAGGTCATGGTTGGGTTGCCTGGTGATACAAAAGCTTCTTTGTTTGAAAGTACAAAAAAGGTGGCGCACCTTGCCCCGGATTTTGCAAGAATTTATCCTTTAATGGTATTAAAGGGCAGCCTGATGGAACACTGGTATTGCCAGGGTAGATATACGCCTTTGAGTCTTGAAAAATCTATTGGGCTGGTGAAAGAAATGGTTGGCATATTTAAGGCGGCTGATGTCAAGGTGATTCGCATGGGGCTTCAGGCTTCCGAGATGATGGAAGATGAATCAATGGTGCTTGCAGGCCCCTGGCATCCAGCCTTTGGCCATTTGGTTTTTTCTGAGATTTTATATGATCTTGCCTGTAATAAGATAGATCAATACCAGGGGGGGATAAAATTCAGAAAACTTTTTTTAAGGGTTCATCCAAAATCAGAATCACAATTAAGGGGCAATAAAAATATTAATTTAACAAGGCTTAATCAACGGTATTCAGAATTTGATTTTTTAATCCGACCGGATGAAATGATCCCGCTAAACCAGGTAGAGATAGGGGAAAAGTGAAATTTTTTATCCCCTAAATCCCTTGTTTAAAAAGGTCTTCAGAAGCAGAAGCTGTATTTGGTTTTGGGGTATGTTCCGTCGGCAGGGTGCCTTCCTTAAAGCATTCAAATATTGTTTTTTTAGATTCTTCTATGGGAAGCAGTCCGGTTTTGGCATCAATCTTGGCAAAAATAATGCCTTCAGGAACATTAAAGGTTCTGACTGGTTTTCCCTCCAGCGCGTTTTTCATAAATTCAAGCCAGATGGGGCTGGCAGCTTTTGACCCGGTTTCTCCTTTTCCAAGAGGGGCTTCCTGGTCAAGCCCCACCCAGACTCCTGTGGTGTATCGGGGTGTATACCCAACGAACCAGGCATCAAACAGGTTATTGGTTGTTCCGGTTTTACCTGCCACTGGGCGTTTAAGGGCTTTAACTCGCCGGCCGGTCCCCGATTTTACAACGTCTTCCATTATATTGGTCATAATATAGGCTGTGGTCATATCTATGACCTTTTTTCGGATCAGTTTGGAGGTTTCTAAAAGGTTACCGTCACGGTCAAAAATTTTTGTGATAAATACAGGCTCAATCAGGTATCCCAGGTTTGAAAAAACAGAATAGGCATTGACAAGTTCAAGCAGAGACATTCCAGATGATCCCAGTGCAGTGGATAAATCCTTGCTGATATCCGAGGTAATGCCAAGTTTTCGGGAATAATCAATAATATAGTCTATCCCCAGATCCTGAAGGATTTTAATGGTGACGATATTCCGCGATTTTACAAGGGCTTGCCTGAACAGGGTCGGGCCAAAGAATTTTTCTTTATAATTACTGGGTTTCCAGATGAAATCACGTTTTGTGTCTTCATAGACAACCGGGGAATCCATTATCACGCTGGCAGCAGTATATCCCTTATCCAGGGCAGCAGCATAAATAATAGGTTTGAAGGCGCTTCCCGGCTGGCGCCTGGATTGATATGCCCGATTAAACTGGCTGTTCCTGTAATCACGTCCGCCAATCATTGTTTTTACATGGCCTGTTTCCGCTTCAATACTTAATAATGCAGACTGGGCAACCGGTTCCTGTTCCAGGGAGAACTCTATATTCTTTCCTTCAGCCATTTCATTGAGTACTTTAACCTGGATGATATCTCCGGGTTTAAATACCTGGGAAGGTTTTTTGATTTTACTTTGATAGTGGGCGATTTCATGATTTGGTTTTCGGGCCCAGGTAATGGTTTTAAGTTTGATTATGCCATGGAAATTCCCCACCCTGACCTTGGTGTTACCATTTTTATCATCAATCTTGAGCACAACCCCCTCATAAATATTACCCATGTCCAGCGGCTTATTTCCTGTTTTGCCTGAAACTTCTGCGCAAAAACTTTCGATTTCAAGGTCTGGGATGTTTTTTAATGGTCCGCGATAGCCCGTTCGCCGATCAAGCTCAGTCAAGCCTTTGTTTACGGCATTTCTTGCGATTTTCTGGAGTTCAATATTAACGGCTGTATGGATTTGAAGCCCCTGATTGTATAGAGCATCTTTGCCGTAATGTTTTTCTACATATCGCCGGACATGCTCTGTATAACAGGGAACT
>Ga0075120_10001320_pt1 | contig 19537 bp, 16 predicted proteins | sample AntAceMetag02UKL_FD_69792 | JGI IMG/M metagenome (GOLD analysis project Ga0075120, IMG submission 69792) | Saline lake microbial communities from Ace Lake, Antarctica - Antarctic Ace Lake Metagenome 02UKL | ecosystem: Environmental > Aquatic > Non-marine Saline and Alkaline > Saline | place... | reverse complement strand
AGACATGCGACAATACCGTCTTTTTCAGGAACGTGCCCTGAAAGAGAGAGACCTCCTGATTCTTCTCCTGCTATAATACAATTTCCGCTAAGTATGCTTTCTACAAAATATTTAAAACCTACGGATGTTTCTACCACTCTTACCCCGTTAGCTTTTGCTATAATATCTACCATATGCGTTGTCGCAACTGTCCTGGCAACGAAGTTTACGCGCTTTTGCTTTCTGCTTTTAAGCAAATGGTAAAAAAGCAACGTTATTACCTGGTTGGGGATTATATACGTTCCATCCGCATCCACTATGCCAAATCTATCAGCGTCGCCATCTGTAGCGAGTCCTAAGTTAAACTTGGCTTTCTTCACAGTAGATATGAGTTCGTGAATATTCTCTTCCGCTGGTTCCGGCCGCCTACCGCCAAAATAAGGGTTTAGAAAATCATGTAAAATAATTCGCTTGCATCCCTGTTCCGCAAGTATCTTATCAAAATAACCTCGAGAAGTCCCATATAAACAATCGCATGCTATCTTAAGCTTTGCCTTCTTTATAGCCTTTAGATCTACTATTTTTTCTACCTGCTTAAAATACTCGGGGCTAGGGTCAAAGAGCGCTATCAACTTACTATTTGCTTTATACTCTTTGGGCTTTTTGATTCTTTGCAGTTTCTTTATATTGTTTTCTATAGTTCGTGTTATATCAAGTGTTGCAGGGCCACCGATATTTGAAGAAAATTTTATGCCATTATAATGCGGCGGGTTATGGCTTGCTGTAAAATTGATACCACCCGCGCATCGTTTCCTGATTATCTGATAGGCTATTACAGGGGTTGGGGTATCACGGTCACAGAGAAAGACCTTTATATTGTTTGCAGAGAAAACAGTCGTTGCGGCTTTCGCAAATTCTTTTGACAGAAACCTGGTATCATATCCTATAACAACACTTTTATTTTTTATTTTCTTATTTTTATGCTCTGTTTTTATGTAATCCGCTATCGCCTGGACAACCAACCTTACATTAGCGAATGTGAAATCCTCACTTATAATCGCGCGCCAACCTGATGTTCCAAATTTTATCTTTGTCACTTTTGAAAACCCTCTAATTTAGATAGCATTACTCTTCTTCCCGCAATACTGAGGTTACCTTTTATAAAGAGCCTTATGGCCTCGGGATAGAGCTTATGCTCCAAGTTGTGGATCTTCTCTTCAAGAGTCTGCCTTGTATCATTCTCTTCTATCTTAATCGGTTCCTGTAATATTATCGGCCCGGCATCCATATCTTCATTAACAAAATGGATCGTAATACCTGTTAATTTGACTCCGTAATCCCATGCCTCATCTATAGCCTTATTGCCCTTAAAAGACGGTAAAAGTGCGGGGTGTATATTAATAATACGGTTTCTATATCTCTCCACAAAATACTTGCCGAGGATGCGCATATAACCTGCAAGGCATATTAGCTCAATCTTTTCTTTCTCCAGCTCTTCTATTATCCTTGCCTCAAATACGTCTTTTGAGGAGAAATCCTTAACGCTTAATAACAGCGTCTTTATATTCTCCTCTTTTGCGCGTTTTAGAGCATAAGCGTCCTGATTATCACATACCATAAGCGCGACATCGGCATTAATCAGGCCTTTTTTGCATGAATCAACAATAGCCTGAAAATTTGTGCCATTACCCGAACAAAAGACCGCGATATTCACTACTGCCTACCTTTCTTGTCTCTTATTTTATGCATGATCAAGTCCTTAAAAAGTAAGTTTACCATTACAAAATTATAATGTCAATTACTAATACTAATGTATTATCTGATAGCAAGCTGTTTATTCGTTTGCTCCAAAACGATACAGTAATAATTCTTCGCTGAAAAAATTATCAGGCGCCGGATGTGACTGCCAAAGTAATTTCAAACTATCTTTATCCTGAAAAAACATATCTTTGAGTATCTTATTATTTCTGAAAAGGCGCTCCTCAGGGCGCCCCATTGTAAACTGTGGTCTTTTGTTTTTGATATATAAAATATAATCTGCCGACATAAAAACACCCTTTATAAAATCCTCGTTTTGCTTGTAACCATATTGCCGCAATTTGGATGCTATTGAAATCCCCATGGGCGTAAATATCCTAATATCCGATCTTGCGTTTTTCAGCTTATCGTATATTAATTCAAGAGCTAAAGGTGCCGTGTCATTATCATCCTCAAAAACAGTAACGATAATACGTCTGCTATCATTGTCAGCAGCCTCGGCGTCAAGAAAATCAAACAACTCCGCAACAGGCGTCTCTTTATCAACGGTATGCAGCAGACCATATTGTGTGCGGCTGGCAAGTAACTCTCCTGAACTACGCGGGTAAGGATGCTGTTTAAGAAAAAAGGTCCAATCAAGACCTATTATGAGAGCGATAAGCGCTACCATAAGGAGAATGCCGATCTTGGCAAAATGTAGTTTCAATAATTTGGATGTTCTTAAAAGCGCTCCTGATATTACGATTGCTATAAATGGCAATACCGGAAGCAAAAATCGCGGTTGTGCTTCAATAAAACCAGAAAAAAGCGAAAGCATAAAAAATGGGGCTAAAAACCAGCCAAGTAGTATAATTCTGTCTCGATTTTTAAAGGAAGTAGGCATTACTATAATTAGAGATAGAACAAAGAGTGCAAAGTTTGGCGTCAAGATAAGGGGCCTTAAAAATCCAATATATTTAAATATGTGTGAGAAAAATTGATGCATATTAAAGTTTGTAACAATGCCAAGAATATCTAGAGAGGCTGCACGATATATAATAGCGGATTCAGGTTGTATGCGATGCATAATAGCCGGAACGTAGTATGGCACGGAAATAAAAATCGCTGTGCCCAAAAAAAACATTCTATTAATAATTTTGCTTTTTTTGAACGCCTCAAGCCTGCTCTCTCTTGAAAAAATACTGTACAACAAACAGATCACGGCAGGGAATATAAAATATATCATGTATTTTGAGCTAAACCAACATCCTAGACCGGCAATAATACCAGCAACTATTGAAAATTGCCTATTGTTAAAACTATCAGATTTTAATAACGTATATATGTTGATTGCCACAATAGCCGTAAGCGCTATATTAATATGCGTTATTCTTGAGAACCCTATAATCGAAGGAAATGCTAACAGTACGATTGCCGCCAGTAAGCCGCCGGACCTGCCAAAGATAAAATTGCCTAATTTATATATTGAGTAGATTAGAAGAAAGAGATAAAAAATATTTACCATTGCCATTACATGATAGTTAGGGCCGGTAAAATGGTAAAGCGAGGTAGGAATAAGCATATACAGAGGGGGGTAAAAATTTATATGCACAAAAAATCGTTTTAAATGATCAAACTGAAAACCTTGCGCAAAGTACTTGTAGTACTCGCAACTGCTTGAATAGCAGACATTAGCATCATGTAAAGGCGGTATTTTATCATTCGATAAAACCCAATAATTTGTCACGGCAAGAAATACCAGTAATAACGCAAATGCTACAGTAATGTATGTTCTTGGCCTTATATACTTGAAAGCACCATTTTTTCTCATAATGTATTCTTATTTATATAACGCGATAAGGCATCTATGTTGTAACAATCCTACCCTGCAATAATTAGGCAATCGGTCTAAAATGCGCCTGATATGAAAAATATTATACAGCAAAACCAGGGGAAATAGAAGATAAAAGTTGCCTCTTGACCTCTCTAACGGTAAATGATATAATTAAAAATAAGAATTTTGCGGGTTATTCAACCTGCTAAAAAAAAGGAGGCCTTTATGCATACTAAAATATTGCGGTATTTAGCTGCATTCGCAATAATTGCTTTTTGCGCCCAAACCGTGATTGGTATAAAGCAGTCAGAAGCGGCAAACAATACCTCCGCTGAAAAAGAAATCGTGGAGATTCAAAAAGTATGGGAAAAATTATTAAACGGCTACATTGACAAGGATATAAATTCTGTCATGAAAGAGATCTCGCCGAACTACACCAAGTCGATAGACGGCTCTACCATACGCTATGAGGATTTTAAAAAAATAACAGAGATTAGCAGCACGGATTTTTTTAACAAGCATCTTAATTGCTCTCTTAACGATATAAAGATACGCAAATCCAACATTAAAGGCAACGAAGCTGTTGTTGAGTTTGAGTATCATCTTTATGCTTTTGACAAAGACTCCATGCAATGGGTAACGTATGGGATAACGCAGAAAGTTACCTTTGCTAAGGAACATGGTCAATGGAAGATCATAGCAACCGGTAACAGAAATAAGTTAACCTAGTTTTTTTATAACTGCCTATAATCTTAGTCCATAAATATTTATGCTTTGCAGCATAAATATTTATGGAAATCCCGCGTTATCTGCCCTTGCTTAAGCCTTATCTTCATAACTATACCTTTCGGATTTAGAGAACCATTACTCAACTAAAAAACATAATCATGTTCCTGTATAAGAATTCGTTATATTTACAAACAAACGCTGTAGAATTTCGGTTATTTAGCAATAAATATGGCATTGATTTTCCATAGTGTAAGTGGTAAAATGCCTCTATAATATGAATAAAATAATACTCTTAACGTGTCTATTAACAATATGCGTCGCACAAAATAATCATTGTGCTTTTGCCTATCCTGAAAAAGGTGATAGTGATTTTTTTGAAATAAGAAAAACAATTGAGCTCTTCGTAACTGATTTAGCATTAAACCGCCTCGAGTCCGCGCTCAAACAGGTCTCTCTTGATTATCTTGATTCCACCGGCAAACAGAAAATAGATTATAGTAAATTTAAAACAAAATTACAGGAATTTACCAATTCCACATTTCGTCGTTACCTTGTCGGCTCCGTAGGCAACATAATGATAAATAAACTGGTAATAAAAGATGATACTGCCACCGCTAAAATTGAATTTACCTATAATGCGTTTCATATAAAAAGCATACAGTGGATATCTAAAAAAGAGAAAAGAGCTCTATCCCTTAAAAAGGAAAACGGAATATGGAAGATTGTACGCTTTAATTATAATTAACCATAAGTTAAAAAAATGAACATAGCTTACACGGATAAAAATCGCAAATATATATTTTATATAGCGTTTATACTTATATTAGGCACGGCATTAAGAATATATAATATAGCTGCCCCTAACTTATGGTTTGATGAAGCCATAAGCGTTAGTAACTCCGGCACAATACAGCAAACCTACACTTTATCAAACGATACAAATCTATATTGGAACCCTGCAGCTGAAAAGAAACTAACATTCCTCCCTTATGAGTCCATTGACCCCCAACCCTGTTTTTATTACTCGCTACTTAATCTGTGGATAGGGCTATTTGGCAATAGTGAATTTGCAATAAGAATACTTTCAGCGATATTCGGCATTATATCTATATTTCTAGTATATATATTTGGCAACGCATTGTTCGGACGAAAAGCAGCTCTATGTACCGCTCTTCTTTTATCTATCTCGCCTATTCACATATGGTACGCGCAGGAAGCTAGAAATTATACCTTATCTACATTTTTGGTTATTTTAGTGGCATATCTGCTATACATAGCTATAAAAAAAAATAACAACTACATATGGGCGGCATTTAGCACAGTTGGGATTTTATCTCTTTATACAAATTACCTTATATCGTGCATTATTTTATCCGGATGGATTTTATTTTTAGCGAAAAAAAATCGATATCTTGCTAAAAAAATGCTTATCACAAATCTCTGCATAGCAGCGTTTCTCATCCCATGGGCAAAAATTCTGCTATCACACGTATTATATGTAAAAAATAATTTTTGGACACTAAGGCCTGCCTTTGATTCGCTACTTATAACTCTTAGAAATTTTGCTGTCGGCTATACCGGTACAAAGGCAACCTCTATATTATCTTTGATAATTTTCAGCGCTCTTATAATCATCGGTATAATTAACCTGAAAGACGAAAAAAGGGGTTTGTTGTTTTCATTTTTACTGCTGCCTATCACTATAATATTTCTTATCTCTCAAATAATGCCTATTTATATCGATAGACAACTGATGCTATTCTCTCCTTTTTTCTATTTGCTTGTTGCCCACGGCATCACCAATATCAGACAAACAAAGGTAAGAACAGCCGCATATATCGCGGTTGTCTTACTTATTATACCATCATTATACAATTATTTTTCAGGCTATATGCCTATGCAGGAGACCAAATACCATCAGGGGGCATACATAAAAGAACCTTTTTTGCCGGCGATTAACTATATTGAAAACAATTGGAGAGATGGTGATATTATTGTGCATAGCCACATAAGCACTCGGCCTTCTTTTGCATATTACCAGAAAAGGTACGGACTAAAACAAGATCATAACATTGCTTCCGATCACAACAGAATATGGGCGGTTTTATCCTTCTGGCCGAGAAACGGAGTATTGAACGAGGATACATTATTACTGAGGGAAACGCTCGATGCGCGCTATACTATAATAAAAAGTGTAGAATTTGATGGAATTGTTCTGAATCTGTATAAAACTAACAAATCCTGACAGCAATCATAAAGTAGCTTTATAGGAAATATAGTTGCCATCAAGGCCTAATAATTTGTCAATGTGCCATTTGCCCTCGCCTTATTTAAGCAATATTCCAGTATAATCATACCTGCGGTCCACAATACCACGGCAAAACCTAACAAAACTATTATGCTGGGCATAATATCCCTGAGCCCATAATCCTTGAACAATATCTGCCTAAAAGCTTTCGTAATGTATGTAATCGGTAAAAGATATGAAAACTTCTGCATACTTCCTGGCAGAACAGATACAGGAAAATAAATACCTCCGCATATCATGAAAATAAAGTTGATTGTTCTTACGATAGATCCGCTTTGCTCAAATACAATAATAAAACTAGCCGACAATAAAGCTATAGCACCAAATATAATATTGGCTAAAATGAAAAGAACAATTATCGCGATAAAATCTACTTCCATTACAACGCTTCTTAAAAAATAAATTCCAAATATTAAAACAGCGGAAGCAAGTACTGAATTAAAAATAAAACTGCTGATATATTTTGATATAACAATAACCGAGAATCTCGTAGGCGTTGCTAATAAAGCTTCTAACGTTCCGTTTCTTTTCTCATCCTGCATTCGTAAGGTAAAATTCGTAAGGGCAGGCAATAAATACATAGTAATAATAATTCCGCTAAGCGCGAACAAAAAGTATGTTAATTGATATTTGCCAACCTGAAGAGTAAGATTATTTTGAAGAAATAGATTATTGTTAAGATAGAATACGTATAGTAAGGATATTATGCCGATCATTCTAAGAACACAGGGCACTTTATAGCTAAAGACCTCTATAAGATCGTTTTTTGCATAAACACATATCTCTCTTTTCATAAACTATCCCTTAAAACTTTACTCTCAGCCAACAATGCATATAGTGCGTCTTTACCATAAAGGCCTTTTATGCGCTTAGGCCGTCAGGGTCATTGCCAATCCTAATTTTTCCCTGTTCTATTATAGCTATCCTATCTGAAAAAATGTCTGCCTTTTGGCAATCATGAGTCGAAAAAAGAACGGTTTTTCCCTGTTTGCCTACAAAATCGCGTTTTATAAATGCGCTTAATTTTTCCGTAATAGCTGAGTCTAGACTCTTTGTCGGTTCATCTAATAATAAAATTTGGGGATCTCCAAGCAAGCTTCTCGCGATAGAAAACCTTTGTTTAACTCCCGCTGAATATCTGTAAAAAATATTATCCATGTATTTTTCTATTTCTAAAAAAGATGATAAGCTTTTTATTGTTTTAACAGTCTCGACAGCCGAGAGCTTATACAGCGCCGCGAAAAGATTAAGATTCTGCCTACCTGTCAACCTCCAGTAAAAACTACGCTGCTCGCCTAAAACCAAACCTACCGATCCTCTTACGTCCCGGCCTTCTTTCACAACGTTATAGCCGTTAACATGTGCCGATCCTCTTGTTGGCAAAATAAGTGTCGCTAACAGTTTTAGCAATGTCGTCTTACCTGAACCATTAGCTCCGACAAGCCCTAAAGATTCCCCTTTTTTAATCTCAATACTTATATTATCGACGGCGACAATTGATTTCCTTCCTCCGAAAGGAGAAGGCACATTAAACATGGCATCAGGCACGATAAATTCCTTGGTCAAATTCTCTGTCTTAATAGCAAAATCCATAATCGGCTCTTAATTCCCGTAAATATTCATAGCTTGCGCCTGTTTTTTATTTGCGTCATTCCAAACTCCAGGGCTTTTATAAAATCATCCGCCTCTGCGGACGAGGTGGTCATATTTATTGAACTAATAACGCTCTCTGTTTTAATTGTTAGCACGCCACTTGCCAATAATGCGCCCAACATAACAAAATTAACCATTTTTATGTTGCCTGATTTTTGAGCGAGTTCAAAAGCATCTACCCTAATAACCGTGTTTGATAACCGGTTAAGCAGCGGAAAAATCTGGCCTACTACAGAGTGCAAGCCTAAACAACGGGTAGCGCTTCTCGGCTTTAGCAGCTTGAGCAGTTTATCAGGAAGATTAAAAGTTTTATTAGTAGCAGGCCTGATTGCCTGATCAGAAACAGGATCATCCAAAATACCCAAATATGGTTTGCTTGTATCGACCAATATCACGCCTTCCGGAGAAAGATAATCCGCTATAATGTCAGTCGCCGATATCGGGTTAAAGCAAAGAAAGATGCCGCACTCACCTTTTGATATGAGAGGGCTGTCCACGCTTTTTCCCCACCGAATATGACAGACTTCATTTAGCATAAGCTGCTGTTTTACAAATTCAGATGTTTTCACTGCAAAGCCGTCATTAACAGCCGCTTGTGATATAACCTGGCTTATCTTAGTTATACCATGTATCCTCAAGCCTGTAATTATTAGTTCCTGCGTTTTTTTATTGGTTTTCATAATTTTATAATCGCTGATTTTGGACAGATAGCGGTACAAAGGCCGCAAGCAGAGCAAAGGCTTTCATTAATATGCACCCTATTATCTTTTAGATATATGGCGGGACATGCAAGGCTGTCAATACATAGCCTGCAGTTACCGCATTTTCTTTCGTCAATTTTATACGCACCTGGCTTTGTGCCGTTTTGCCCTGCTCTTTTTCGCGTAAGCTGAGCGCATTTGTGCCTTGCTATAACTACCCTTGGCCCGCGCGCTTTTAACGCGTCTTCTATTTTCTGCTGCATCATGTCGGTATTAAACGGGTCGCAAACTTCTACATGTTTAGCCCCGGCGGCCTTTGATAATTCCTCAATAGATGTGGCTACAGGGGATTGCAGCCCTGTTATGGCAAGCGTATTATTGTCCAGAACAAAGGCCAGAATATCCATGTCTTTAGATACACAATTTATCAGGGCCTGCAGACCATTGTGCATAAATGTTCCATCACCTATAACAGCGATAGCTCTTTTGCCGTACTTACTCAAGCCAAATCCCGCTGCTACGCTTATGCTTGAGCCCATGTTAAACAACAGATCCCCCTTAAAAAAGGGAAAGAACGCACCCAGAGCATAACATCCCGTATCTGTAGCGATAATAAAGTCCTCAGAAGTTTTTTCCATGGCCCTACTAAGCGCATAGAATGACGCTCGATGCGGGCAACCGGGGCATAAGATATGCTGTTTATATGGTAAAATCGTATTATTGAACTCTTTCAGCTTGCTCCTAACCTCATCCTTATCTGCCACGCGCGGCAGACGCGCAGCCAGCTTTTTCTCTATAAAACTACTTACCATATCCGGGTTGTAGTAGCCGTTTTCAGGCATATCTCCGCTAAGCTTACCATATACCCTGATACCGGCATGCTTGGGATTTTCCGAAATAATTATCTTTAATCCGGACTCTATTAAAGGAGCGAGCTCTTCCAGCACAAGTATAGTTTTGTGTCTGCTAAGGAATTCCTTTATAACCTTAAGCGGCAACGGGTTTATACTGGCTATCTTTAACAGAGAGACCCTGCCTTCCAGGCCCATCTTACTTAACACCTCTTTCACATAAAAAAATGATACACCTGTCGTTACTACTCCATATTCCGCACAGGGAGAAAGGCTGGCCTTATTAAACCGGCTCTCATTAGAAGCTATCTTTAACTGCCGCTGCTGTCGAATTAGCCACTTGTGCCTGTTTGCGGCTATACTGCCAGCGACAAACCAGCGATTCATCTCTTTTTTGAATTTGGTATTGTTTGTTAATTTAATGATATCTCCCAAAAATACTTTACTTCGGCCGTAAAGAATTCTATTGGTCGTATGGATTAATACAGGTAGGTTTATTTTTTCTGACAGAGAGTACGCCTCAACGACCATATCCTTGGCTTCCTGCTGATCAGACGGTTCCATGCACATTATCTTAGACATTTTTGAATAGTAACGCGTATCTTCTTCCGTTGAAGAATTAAGCGCTCCGGGATCATCGCCCGATATAACCACCATTCCCGCGTTAATCCCGGCGTAGCTCATAGTTATTAAAGGATCGGACGCCCAGTTCATGCCAGCACTTTTTGTTATAAAAGCAGCGCGCGTTCCCGCCATTGCGGCAGAGGCGGCGATTTCAAACGCGACTTTCTCATTAATAGACCACTCTGCGTTTATATCAAAGCTTTTTGCTGATAGCGTTATATTTTCAATGATCTCACTGCACGGAGAACCCGGATAACCGGTAACAACCCGGACACCTGATTCGATAATGCCCCTCGCGATAGCCGCGGCGCCGGAAATACCAACGGGCGTGCGCAACTGTTTGTTTACGATAAGTTTTGCGTCTAATTCTATAAGTGGCATTTGACTGTCAGTCCTTCAGCGTAGCCAGGGCAGTATAATTCATTGACCACGCCGGTTATTTTTTCGTGTGATTTTTTTTGAAAACGCTCTCTCTCCACCCACGATAAGTTGCCTTTTTCATCAAAAATAAATTCTACGCCTGCCATGTGGCTCCTGGGCCGCAGATTCATAAGGCCGTGGGACTCAGGGTTAATATGCATATCCGACCCGTGAAATAATATAAACTTATAGACAGATACATAATCTATATGTTCCCTATTTTGCCTTAAAAATTGTATCGTCAGGGACAGGTCATCATCCGTTTCAAAAGGATACCCTGTAATTATAAAAACAACATTTTTAATGCCGGCTTCATGCGTTCTTACTAATGTCTCTTCAGCGTCTTTTACGCTGAATCCTTTATTCATGGCTTTTAGTATATGGTTACTTCCTGATTCAACACCAAAGGATAATTGTATGCACCCCGCTTGCCTTAATTTAAGCAGAGTTGCCTTAGACAGATTGTTAACGCGCGCGTAAGAAACCCACTTTATCTTAAGCGCGCGCTTTATGAAAATATCACAAAGCCCCTGAATGTATTCTTCTGATATATTGAGGTAACAATTGCACAGAAAAAATATCGCGTCTGGATATCTGTTTCTCAGGGCAGTCAGGTCATCTATAACCTTATCCTGTGATTTTATATGGTATTCATACATCTTCCTGGTTATGCAAAAATTACAGCCGCATCTGCATCCGCTGCTGATCTCATAGGGTATCAACAGGAACTTCCCTTTTTCCTCTTTTAATTTTTTCGCGTACGCGTCCCAGGGCAGGCCTGAATAATCCGGTAAAGGCAGCCCATTGATATCCGTTGCGATAAACCTGTTCCTACGTGTAATTCCGTACTTACGGTAAATAAGATTGGGCACCTCGGACAGCTTAATTTTACCATGTATAGCCCCCAGAAGCTCAGGAAATGATAAGCACCCGTCTCCCTTTATCAGGTAGTCAACGCATTTCATATACTTAAAAAAGATATCCGCGAAAAATGAGATAAACGCACCGCCCATAACGCATCTGGCGTGAATTCTCCGCTTTATCTCATTGGCTAATGCCAGCCCTGAGATTAACTGCGTATATGAATGTATGGATATACCGATAAGGTCTCCTCTGCCAGGCTTAATTAATCCGTACATTTTCTCACCTATATCCCTGATAGATTTCATGTGATGCCGGTTTTTAAATAAACCCGTGCCTATAATCTGTTTTTCTACGCGCCGTATATCAACTCCCTCCTCAAATAACTTTCCGACAGCGTCATTTAATCCATGGCTTACGTTCCACATATCGTACTGTGATACAGTATAACCCTTCTGTTTCAGGCAATTCGCAATAACGGATATGCTGTTTGGCAAGCAGATAAACGGGGATTTTCTTCCTATGCTTATCGGCGGCTGTATCAGGTGAATATTCATATAATTATTTTTAATCCTATCATAAAACAACTAAATAACGTCAAATTTATCATTAATAATCAACGCGTAGCAGAACGGCAGAAGCTTATCCCCTGAAAAAGTGGCATAACCTGTAGGGCATCTTCTTATTTCGCTTAGATCGACATTATGCCTATCGGGCCATGACCTTAATTTAATCTCAAAATCAAAGATTCTTCCCTTACCTCTTAGCTTTCTTACCAGCATCCTGATAACATTAGCGGCCCCCACCAGAGGCAGTATCCTTAGAAAGAGATAACCAAGTTTTTTATGCATGGAATCTATCCGCTTTTGCCTCATCTCTTCCATAAATAATTGAAGCATATCTATCTCTATATGGCAGGGCGCGTGGTTCGGGTTCAGCCTTATTGAATGGCCTATTAAATAATCAGTCGATACGCCTAAAATGCCTGCCATTGATTTTATCAGATCCGAGAGAAAAATGCACTCATCAACCTTACCCTTGCCTATATCGGATACGCTTCTTAAGCGTAACTGCTTGATAAACGAATTATTCCTGACGCAATACTTAAAGACTCTTCTTATCTGATCGCTATTTATCTCGCTCACGGCTAACATAGAGAGGGTGGTTTCCTGCCTGAATTTTTTAAGGCACCTTAGCGCTTTTAACTTTTTTTTGAGCAGGGCGCGCCCGTTTATCTTTTTATAAATATTATCATCAAACCCGTAAAAAGGGAAATGCACCCTGGTCAGGCCCGCGTTCCTGACCTGCCTGACAACCTCTTTGTCCGACAGCCTTAACCCATTGGTAATCAAGATAGAGTTTCTTTTTAATTTACTGATATACTTTACGATTTCCGGTATATCGCCGCGGCAATTAGGCTCTCCGCCGGTCAGCCTGACAGAGCCGTTACTAAAACGCGCTATAGTATTTTTAATCTCTTCCAGGCTTAATTTTTTTCCGTCTCTTTTAGGCAGATAGCAAACACTGCATGACATATCGCAATCGTGCGTAACAGAAATTGTGAGGCTGTCAAATTTGTTGCATTCTTCCGGATCTTTTTTATTCATTAACCGCTTGTATATTTTTGCGTCTTTTTCAATCATTACCTCAAACTTGCCGTGCTCCGGGCATTCTTTAGAGATATAGACCCTGTCGTTTTTTTCTATAACCTGCGCCGGGACCTCGTTATAACACTCGGGACAGAGGCTCTGCGTCTTATCTTTTAAAATATGCATTTACAAACACTTTCTCTTTATCATTTACAGACAACCCGCAACAAAATTATCGCGCGGCATTATTATCCGCGAAGATATTAAGCGCCTTAGGCTTTAATGCGATCCGCGATACTAACCCTGATAATAATCCCGGATTAAAAAATCTGCTTCTTAACGCTTTATAAACCCGGAAAGGTATTAGTCTTCTTATAAATTTACCAGCAATGACAGAACGGTATATATTCTTCATCACCATATTATCCGATAACCGCTGCTGCCTTGTTTTATCTTTCCAAGCTAAAGCGCCTATTTCATCAAACTCGTAGGACTTACCCGCTCTAAGCATCCTTCTCTTGAATTCTTCCTTATCCTCATCGCTATTATATATTCTTATGTCGTATTTTTCGGGAAAATTGAATATCGGAGATCTATTGCGCACGGCAAAAGGATAGGATCCCGCTAAAAAAATAAAATCGCGGTTCTCACGTATAAAATTTACGGTGTGAGAAATATCCTCACTCTTCTCATGCGGATAACCCGTAATAAAACTGACTATATTTTTTATGCCGGCCGCGGCTGAAGCCTTAAGCACTTTTGTGACATGGGAGATATCACAGGCCTTGCCCATGGCTTTTCGCAGGGGAGCGCTTCCCGTTTCCACCCCAAGCAGCAGAGTACGACACCCTGATTTATACATTTTACTTAAAAGGCTGAAATCAAGGTTATCAAAGGCCGCGTAGGAAGCCCATCTGATATTCAGTTTATTATCCTCTATTTCAAGGCACAGCTTTCTCAGATAATCACCCGAAAAAGCTATATTGCTGTCGCAAAAATAGATTAAATCTGTGTTATATCGCGCTGTCATTGCGCGAAGATCCGATAAGACCTTAGTGTGCGATTTAAAAGATATGCTTCCCTCCTGCGGCACGGGACAGAAGTTACACCTGTTACAGCAGCCCGAACTTATCTGATAAGGTAAGATAAGCTTCTTATGCGAGAACAATCCCCTGTAAATATCCAACGAGGCCTCATCGAAATACGGGATTGGGATATTATTCATAGAAAAAGAGACTTCTTTGGAAACTTTCAGGATATCGCTGTCTGCCCTGTAAGACAACCCGGGCACCTTACTCATGTCGCCGGTATTTTCAATAAAATATAACAGCTTCAGAAACGATGGACCATCTCCTTCAATCATATAATCTACAAAATCAAAGAGTTTCAAAAAATAAGCGTCGCAATACGTTATATACGCTCCTCCCAAAACTGTGATCTTATTGAACCTTTGTTTGATCTTTTTAGCAATCAAAAGCGCAGGGATAAGATGATTATGGGAAAAAACGGTTATACCGAATACATCTTCATTATTAAACTTTATAGGCCTTATCAGTCTTTCGGCAAGCGAATCCACCACAGCGCTCTCCCTGCCATCTATCAAAAAATCCCATATCCGCTTTTCGTTTTTACGCGCAGCCTTAAAATTTATTTTAAATTTGCGGCCCGGGATAAGCCTGTTTTTTAATTCATCGGCAAAAAGATCATCTACGCTGACATCAAAATTACAGGCCTTTAATTGAGCTGCGACTATGCCCAACCCATACGGAGGCATGACAAAGACATTGTCAGGATAGGTAAAAGGCGCCGGCGGCGCTATAAGTTTAATCCTTAATTTCTCTTTCACACCGTATCTATTATTAGTGCCCATGCGCAGCTGCTGGCTCCGTTTTTAGTAATCTGGTTATGCTTTATTATAAATGTCCACGGTAAACATCATGCCAATATACGGCTATCCGGCGAACGGCGGCAGCATCGTTGACATAGATAAAAATACCCTCTCTCTTGAACCTCTTTACGCAGATTCATCATATTGTCACTGTTTAAGATATATGATAGCGAATTTTCCTTAATATTGCCTATTTTGTAAAACGGTATCCCGCATACAGGATAAACATCCCCGTTAGGATATATTCTTATCTTATTAAAAAGGCTATCGCAAATATTAATCTTGTGACATCCGTCGGAAAACCAGTATTTTATCTCCTCATCCGAATAAAAATCAGGGAAAAAATAAATGCTCAGGTTCTTTAGTCTGTCCATTCTGCCGCGTATTTTTTTAATCGCCGCTATCAGGTTCTTTATTTCTCTTTCATTTAAAATACCCAAATCTTCCGGAAACCCCTCAATCATACTTGGGCTATGGCCAATACGCTCTTTCAACTCATCCAAGTAAACACGCTGAAGGTCCCTGCTTATCCACTGGATAAAAGAGAAAGCCAGTATATCAATTTTAAGCCTCTGTGCCAGCAAGACCGATTCTTCCAGGTCATTGATGTTAGTTTTGTTAATTACGGTATTTATTGCTAATAAAGGTGTTTTTTTACATATTTTTTTACGCATTTTTTTTATAGTGCCCATTGTTTTCTTAAAAGTCCCCCGCCCCCTGATAAGGTCATGATTTTTTTTCGTGCCGTCTACGGAAAAGACAATACAATAAATATCTCCCTTATCTGCCGCCTCTATAAGATTGCCGGAAAATATTGTTCCGTTAGTAAATAAAAATACTTTTTCCGCGCGGTTACGGGAACGAGTAAGTATTTTATAAATATCCGGGTTTAAAAGCGGCTCTCCTCCGGTAAGATTAACCCTTATGCCCTTATGATTATCAAAGACAGCGGTATCGTCAAGCAGTTTCTCGTATAACTCAACCGGGAAAAAAATATCCCTATCCGCGTCAGAAATAATATCTTTATTCTTCATTCCGGTAAGATAACATATACCACATTGAAGATTACATTTTTTTGTAGTTTCTACATATATTTCACTTAATCGGCCATGCATGAAATAATCCCTATTGAAACATTTTCCTGAAATAATACCTGTAAAACCATTCGTCCGGCTTGACAACAATATCCTCACCTTTTTCGCGAGCGTACTTATATTTATAGGCTCCCGCGATAGCTGCCATAGCAGCATTATCCAGGCAAAAAGACTCTTCAAGCGGCGCCTTGAACTTAAGCCCTGAATCAAGCGCGGCAGTTTCCATCTTTGACCTCAAAATAGGATTAGCCGCGATCCCCCCTACCAGATGAATCTCTTTTGCCCCATTATCCAGGGCGATCCCTGCTACCTCCCGGGCAAACATACCGTATAAATAATGCGAAAAACTTGCGGCAAAATCCAGCTGAAACTGTTTGTCTAAAAGTTGCTTCTTATACCGGCGTTTAATATAATTTATTACCCGCCATGTATTGGTAATCTGCACGCATTCTTGGTTAAGAGTCCATTTTATCTTCCTGAACTCCGGAAATTCCCTGACAGAACCATTAAGCGCCATGCTTGATAATACGGCACCGCCACTTCCTGCCCGCGGTAATTCTATGGATAATGCGCTGCATATCCATTCAAATAGATTGGTTATACCGGGAAAGACATCCCTTTCGGAAGTATAGGCCATATTGTATAATGTACTGATATCCGCGTGGCTGTTCATCCGGTGAATAACGTTATGCGCCCCTGATATATTCAATACAATCGCGGGAAGAGTAAATTCCTTCTCATTGCGATTAATCCAGTTTGAGTATATATGCCCTATAATGTGATTCACGCCTATAACAGGGATATTCCTGACAGCGCCAAGCACGCGTGCTGCTGTCACACCTATCGGCAGCGAATGAAAGGCACCCGGCTCATTTACAACAGCTATAACCTTTATATCTTTCCATATATTGTCCGGAATTTTTTTAACAAGGGCTAAGATATTATTTATGTGGTTATTAATAAAATAATCCGCTTCTACATTTGATAGATCAAGCTCAATTATTTCATTATAGAAAACAGAGTTATCTTCCTTTACAAGCGCTGCTCCTGTAAGGCGAAATATTGTATCAATACCTAGAATATACATTTCTTATACCTTATACTGATATCTTTTTAATGTTTCCATACCTTAAAACCTCAAAATTATCATTATCCAGAATCTTTATAATTACCGAAGGCTTGTTTTTAGGTAAGTCACCCCCGTCTAACACCAAGTCAGGCTTTATCTTTCTTCTACCAAACTGCTCAATCACTTCCTGTATATTATAACACTCTTTTTTTCCTGAAATATTAGCGCTTGTCCCCACTATAGGGTGCCCCAGCCCTTTTACTAGGGCGCTATGTACGCCATCACGGGCTATCATGATGCCCGCGTAATCGGGTTTTGATTCTAAAAAATAAGGCGGCCTCTTATTAGAATTAACTACAAAAGTGAATAGCTCCGATGGATATTTTTTAATAATTTTTGATATAAGGTCATAATACTTTCCGTATTTCCTGAAAAGCTTAACATTGTTTACAATGATACTGAGTGGTTTTCCGGTGTCTCTTTTCTTAATACAGTATATATTTCTCACGGCACGCGACTTAAGTATGGATGCCCCTAGACCATAACACGTAGGAGTAGGAAATATAAGCGTACCTCCGGAATTTAACTTCTTTATCGCCGTTTTGACGGCGGCCTTATCTCCGTTATGCAGTTTTAATATTTTCATAGTGATATATTACTCATACCGTCTTTAAATCCCATATCTTATGCTTTGATTTGATATGATAATAAAGCATCCATAAATAGCTTAAACCTGAGAACAGCGGCCGAATAGGCAGGCCCAATAAAGGCCTTACTATGTACACCAGGAAAGGAAACCTGACTATAATACAAAAGATATCCCTTAAATTCTGGACCCTGCGCGCCTCTCTGACGCTCATCTGTTCGTAAAAATGATAATACCCCCTGTAATCTTCGGGTAACCGGTTATTCTTCGCGCCTATAATACTATTTATATCAGTACCATTATAAACTACAAAATCATAAACCCGAACATAATCCGGAGAACATTTAATATTTAATTTCAGCGTATCGATATCATCATCTAACGTCCCCATGGGGATCCCCACCATGTTAGTAATCCTAAGTTTTATCCTTGATCTTTTAATAATCCCGGCAGCTCTTAGTATATCCTCCCTGCTAAGGCCCTTATTCAAAATATCATTCCTTAGATAATCGTTTGCCGTTTCAATGCTCATACTTACAATCTCACAACCCGCTTCTTCAAGGCATTTAACAATATCTTCATCTATCAGATCCGCGCGTATAAAGCAAAAAAACGGTATACCTATTTCCTTCCTGTATCTATCAGAAAAATCTTTTAGCCATTTAGGCGAAAAATTAAAGGTTGAATCCACAAAATAAACAAACTTTACGTCTTTTTCGGAAATAACTTCTTTAAGTTCCGTAATGACGTTATCAACGCTACGCCAATAAAACGCGCTTTTTTTCTCACAGCAATAAGAACAGTTAAAGAGGCAGCCCCTGCTCGCGGAAACAGATATCGCTGAAACGTCATTACCGAGCCTAAATAGTCCCCTGTCAGGAAAGGGCAGTGAATCAAGGTTATCAATGTGCGGCCTCATGGGGTTTTTATGTATCCTGTCATCCTCTTTTATCCACCAATTTTCTATGCCGTGAATAGGCTTGCCCTGCTTCATGTTATCCAAAAGTTCCAAAAAGGACCACTCTCCTTCCCCCATGCAGATACCATCGACCCGGGGGAAATTTATCATTTCAGGAAAAAATGTCGGATGGGGCCCGCCAAAAACAGAAAAGACATTAAACTCGCTCTTAATTTTTTGGTTAAGCTTCAGGCAGCGATCAACAGAAAAAGTAGTTACACTATATGCCAGTACTGTCAGCCCGGTTTTTCCTAACAACATATTCCGCAAGCTGCTATATTGTGTCCCTGCAAGGCAGATATTATATCCGGCTTTTTTTAAGACCGCGGAAATGGCCATTATGCCGAGATGTTCAGATTGCAGGTCATCAACTATAAAAATAATATCCATTTTATTCACTTCCTCAGTAATAACACGCCTTCATGCCTGCCAAACGCCTTTCTCATTAACCTTTGTGACTTCCTTACCATGTTAAGCAGGTCAAATCGCACTATCGCAATAAAAAGTTTTATACCTTTACGCTCTTTAGGGAGCCTGACATACCTGTATAAGGCGCGTAACACCTTTTCTTCGCTCTTCTTCTGCTGCTTTACCTT
>Ga0075120_10001319_pt1 | contig 19546 bp, 19 predicted proteins | sample AntAceMetag02UKL_FD_69792 | JGI IMG/M metagenome (GOLD analysis project Ga0075120, IMG submission 69792) | Saline lake microbial communities from Ace Lake, Antarctica - Antarctic Ace Lake Metagenome 02UKL | ecosystem: Environmental > Aquatic > Non-marine Saline and Alkaline > Saline | place... | reverse complement strand
GACGTTCGGCTTCCGATATCATGGAAAAAAATTCCACTTATTAACACTGTTCTGCTCCTCAATCACAACTAAATCGCATTAAAAATCATTCCTTGACATTGGTGCTGAGTTGATTGAACGTGAAGGCTCTCGGGTTGAGGTGTTTCTTTTCAATGAGGTTCGAGTTTATCATCGACCTCACCCGCGCCCTGATACTGATAAGGGCGCAGTAGCAAGTATTAAAAAATGGTTAGAAGAAAATGAGGTGTTACCATGATGAATTTAATGAAAATTAATAATATTAACGCTGTGATCCAATATGACCCTGAGATTGAAATGTTTAGAGGTGAATTTGTTGAGCTAAACGGTGGCGCAGATTTTTATGCTAAGGATATTGAAAGTCTAAAAAAAGAAGGTGCTATTTCTCTCAAAGTCTTTCTTGATGCTTGCAAAAAACGTAATATTGAACCTAAAAAAAAATTTTCAGGGAAATTTAATGTGCGTGTACCTTCCAATCTTCATGCAAATATTGCCAGTGCTGCTATGGCTGAAGGAAAAAGCTTAAATCAATGGATCGTAGACACTTTAGAAGATGCTGCTCATATTTAATCATCTTAACTGCTTGGGCAAAATCGGCATGCGGGTCCGCACCGGGCGTTTCACAAAGCTTATCGGGCCGTAGCCGGATAATGATTGGGTCGGGCGGTTCAATGACGTGCCCCATGCTCACTCCTCCGTTCGGATTCTTCATGTCATGAGAACTCATTAAGGCTCCTTCCCTGCTCTTTGTTCGGCCCTTCACCCTGTCCTGCCTATTAAAGCAGGCATTCGGCTACTATGGCTTCTGCTGACTTCTGCCTGTTTACCCTATCAGTTTCCTCATAAAGCGCTGTCTCCTGGTGCTTCACCTCGCCATGTAATCTTGGGGACATCCCTTTAGTTTTGCAGTTTTAGGGTGTGGATATGACTCTAAATTTTTAAACTTGTAAAAGCCAAGCCTTAGGGGACTAAAAAGATAATAAATTGACTTATATATTAATCTGATATATAAAATTTTGAATTATTTTTGATCTGATTTTGACGTGAAAAAAGGATGATCAGTTGACAAGCCATTGCATTACAGAAAAATAAAGCCCCATTTCTTCAGACATATGAAGGATGGGGCTTTTTGCTTCGCAGCCTTGAATCTGAAACTTGGACTAAAAAAGAACCTGTCTACCCTCTTTCTTTGCGATACAAACTCATACACTGAGAAGCATACCAAAATAAAATATTAACAACAGATTAAAATCAGGAAACAGGCCGGCAACAGCTAATATAATTGATTTATTTCCTTATACTTAAATGGTTAGTGTCCTAAAAATGTAGTCGCAATTTGCGACCAGCTTAAATCGGAAAATAAAGGACTTCATCTCCATGTCTGATAAGAAAGCGATTGTTCCTGTTGGAAAAATAGAGCAGCGTATCCTGCTTATCCGGGATGAAAAAGTTATTGTCGATGCGGATTTGGCAGAATTTTATGGTGTACCTACCAAACGACTGAATGAGCAGATTAAACGGAACAAAGGCCGATTTCCAGATGATTTCATGTTTCAGCTTTCAACAGAAGAAAAATCCGAGGTGGTCGCAAATTGCGACCACCTCTCAAAATTGAAATATTCCACCTCGTACCCTATGTGTTTACCGAACACGGTGCTATAATGGCAGCAAGTGTCCTAAATTCCCCAAGGGCAGTTGAAGTAAGCGTTTTCATTGTCCGGGCGTTTATAAAGTTGCGCCGGATGATCGCAGAAAATAAAGACCTGTCAAGGCGAATTGTTCAAATCGAGCGGCACTTGGCTGACCATGATGAACAGATTATTGACTTGATTAAAGCAATCAAACAACTTTTAAAACCAGACCCGTTACCAAAGAAAAGGCGGATTGGTTATTAAAGCAAAACACCAACCATGGCATGAACGCTGACTGAATTTTCGCTGGTGCTCAAACCCAGCAGGTTATGCCCACGTTATACTACCCCGAGGGGAATCAAATTGAGGAGTTATTATGAACTTATTGAAAATACTGAGCAAAGTAAATCAAATTGAGAAAATTTCATTTTTGAAAATTCTTGATGGCTTCTGTACTGAATCACGAAAAATAACGCCTCAAGTAGATCAAATACTTTCTCAAGGTGCTAATCAGTTAAAAAACGTAGACGATGCCAATATCGTTAAACTTTTCAACCTTCTCAACGAAAAGTATTCCGCTCATTTAAAAAAGAAAATTAAATTTAGCAACTATCAGCTTGATATTATAATTGAAATCTTTGTCAGAGATGGCAACCAAATGATGTCAAGAGAATGGTTTTATAAATTGTACAATCAAGCTGTGGCGAACCTGAAATCCCATATCACAACTATATCGTCTCAAATTGACAAAGAGAAATGTGAGTTATCATCACAAAGAAAGCGAGATTATTTTGTTTATCAAAATTGTGTCAAAACAGCTTATGAAAATGATCTTGCAGTAAACCGAGACCAGCATTTGTCATGGGAAGAAAAAACTATTTTGCACACTCTTTCAAGGAGTCTTGAATTATCAAATGAAGAAAAAAGGACTATAACTTATTCCGTGGTTCCGCTGGAAAAACATAATGTTGATGACATCATCAGTGAGCTTAAAGATGCAGGAATTATCTTTTTTAATCGCAAATCGAACACCTTATTTATCCCAGATGAAATTATTTGGCTACTCAGAGGAATTTTAGAAGTTGAAATACCAAACAAGTATTTACGTCGTATCCTTAGGCACTTCAAAGACCCTGAAATAAATCTCATCGCTAGAAAACACAATATTGACAGAAAACTTAAGAGAAACGAAAAAATCAAAGAAATTATAGCACAAGGTTTAAGCGTTACTAACCTTCTGACCTGTGATATTTTTAAAGAGAAAGTAACAAAGGCGGATAGAGCCAAAAAAATCCAGGAGTTCATAATAAAAGACCTTGAAATTGACCTTCCAAAGGCAGGAAGGTCTTTAGAGGAAAAGATTGCAAACCTTATCATATATTTCAATCAGTTAGAGCAAGATGACACTATGTCACTTTCTCGTGATGGTTATGAAAAATTATTAAACCTACTCAACGAAGCTATCCCCAATATTAATAAAAGAATAAAAGAAGAATTTGAAATTCAGGATGAAGATGTTATGTCGTCTGAATTTTTAGCAGACTACAACATTGGCCCCTGTGATGTTATTTATTTGCTAAAACGAGAAGAGTTGCTCAACTTCTGCAAGAAAAATGGCATCAAATCAAGAGGTAATCTTGTTTCTATCATTATCAACAACTTTAGGAATATCCAGGATATTTATTTGGAAAACTTTGAGTCCGTCGGGTGCCGAGACCTTCATTCCATAAAAGAAAAAGGATTAATGGTAAAAGAAAGTGAGCTTGGCAGCCTTTATGAGAAACTTACAAAAAACATATTTAAAAAACTTGGTTTCAATGTAGACGAAAAGCTACGGCAAGATTTGAATACTGATAGAGCAAAAATGGATGTTCTTCTTAACTTAGGCGGCAAGGACGTAATTATTATTGAATGCAAGTCCGTGAAGGACAAAAACTACAACAAATATACAGCCGTATCCCGGCAACTGAAATCATACGAGGGGTTATGCAAAAAGAAGGGGTACCATGTCAGCCAAGTTGTAATTGTTTCAAATGAATTCACCGAAGATTTTGTCAGCGAATGTGAATACGATTATGAATTGAGCATTTCTCTAATAACATCCACCGGTCTTGTGAAAATACTTGAAGGACTTAAGGAATCTCCGCTTACAGAATTCCCTGTCCGACTTCTTTTAAAAGATGGGGTGCTCAATGCAGACAGAATTGTCAAGGTTCTAAACAGATAAGACCATTTGGAATCTTTGAAATAAAAGCGGTACAACAACGCCATACACTCAGATGGGCAGAGTCATGCGGTTTGAACTTTTACCAAGTTTTGTGTTTAATCGCCTTTTACAAATGGCCGATCACCCTGCCCACTGGTGATGCCGAAGCTTCAATTGAAAGATAATAATGCAGGAAAAGTTTGCAGACTATCAAGAGGCTGCTAAAGAAATTGATGGGCTTTCTTCAGAAGGGTTCTTTGGTGAAAGCTCTAAAGCATTAACCCTAAGCAGTATGCAGTTGGGGATGTCCATTGAATTATTGGTTTACAAGCAATTTGCAATGTATGCTTATCCCATCCATTTGCAACTTATAATGTGATGTCCCTTATGGCGTACGTCCCTTATGGCGTAAAGTGTTTATCTTCAAACCACAATATGCAGGTGAAATATTTAGCATGGCACCATATGCGGTTGGATTGCTTGTATTTTGTGGGTTTCCGGCACTTGACAATAAATAACGAACGTGTATTATAAAACCATCTTCACGATATCATCTATATTCTATTTTTTGTCTATCTTAGAGCTTTGGTCTTCTGTCTTCAATAAGGAGCAAGAGTGGATGCATCAACTATAATTCTCGGATTTACAGGTTCTATAGGTAGTGGATGTAGTTATATTGCAGAATTTTTGCCTCATGTAACAGATACTCCATATAAAACATATAAGTTGTCTGATATTATTAGAGATGAACTTAAACGGGAAGGTTGCAAAAAGCCAACAGTTAGCGATTTGCAAGATAAGGGGAACGAACTTAGGAGAAAACATCGAGGTTCCTATCTGGCACATAAAATAATTGAAGAAATAGAAAAGGAGACAAAAAAACCCGAGGCAATAATTATCGATGGCATTAAAAATGAAGCTGAAATTAAAATATTACGTCAATTTCCCTATTTTTTTCTTTTTTCAGTTCACTCTACAATCCAAAATAGAGAAAAAAGATGTCTTGATATTAAGAGATTTGATTCTACTGAAGAATTCGAAAAAATAGATGCAAGGGACCGTTTTGAAAAAGATGATAGTTACGGGCAGCAAGTAAAAAGATGTAATTATTTATCCGATATTATCATTCTTAATGATAAACTAATAACAAATATTGATACGGTTGGTAAAAAAAAATTTATCCAAAATATATACAATAAATTTGTGTCGCCAATTGAAAAACTATCGAAAGGTAAGCCTTCACCATCATCTTTCCCAACTGCCGATGAACTTTGCATGACAATTGCCTACGCACAAAGCAGAATGTCAAGTTGTCTGAAAAGAAAGGTTGGAGCTATTGTTGCCAAAAATATTAAATCTTATACTACAGGGGAAAAAAAGGCGGGTGTGGTTACATCATTACCTATTATCATTTCATCTGGGTATAATGAGGTTCCGCTTGGCTCCTACAAATGTGTTTATCACCCAAAATTTGAGAAGTGTTATAGGGACTATTTGCAAGAAGAACATGCTAAGAAAATTTTATTTTGTCCCAATTGCGGCACAGAATTAGATATTAAAACTAAATGCCCCCATTGTGGGGTTGAAACAATTGGATTTAAAAAGTATTGCACAAAAACCCAAAAAGAAATTGAAGATGAATTCAAGTGCCCTAATTGTAGCAAACAGGTGTTTAAGGAATTTCTGCCCGGCGAAAAAGAAACACCAGGCAAACTTCTTGATATGTGTCGCGCTCTTCATGCAGAGGAGACTGCAATTTTAAATCTTACAAGAAATGGTAATGTCCCAAGCGACAACATGACTCTTTATGTTACAACGCAGCCATGTAACTTATGTGCTAATAAGATTGTTTCAGCGGGTATAAAAAATGTAGTTTTTGACGAACCTTACCCAATGGAAGAATCTATCGAAATTTTAAAAGCTGGAAATGTTAAAACACATAAATTTGAAGGCGTAAAAAGTTCAGCATATTTTAGATTATATTAATAAAAAGGGGAGTTGTAAAAATGGAAAATGACAGCAACAAGACGATTGAAATTGTATTAAATGCAAATTCAGATCATATTCCTTGCGAAGAGTCAAACCCTTCTTTGTTATCAACCAAAAGGATAGAAACAAATAGAGAGGCTGAAGATTATATAATTTTAACTAAAAATATGCCTTTCACGATTAAGGCATATTAAGATTTTTTGTGCGTTTAGTGTTTTATTTTATATGCCCAGAGGTAATGCTTCGGGTATATAAAATAACCCTCCAAAACTAAAGTTTTTTAATTCAAGAAAATCACGATGTCCCAGATTAATTCGGTGAATTCAAATTGCAAGTGCACCATTAATAGCACCGTAAATAATTTCATGAGGCGTCTGGCAATTGAGACATTTTCTTGGCCTGTGATTTAACCTTCTTACCATAAATGCAAGATCTTTGCTGGTTATATTTTTAATGTTTAATTAAAACTTCTTTTGGTACACGTGGCAATATGGTTGCTGTTTTTTATTGTCGTAGTAATCCTGATGGTAACCTTCAGCTTTCCAAAAGCTACCTGAAGGAAGTACTTTTGTTACGATTTTATATCCTTTGGTTTTGAGTATATCTATTAATAATCTTGGTGACGCCCTTTAGTTTTTCAGTTTTAGGGGGTGGATATGACTCTAAATTTTTAAACTTGTAAAAGCCAAGCCTTAGGGGACTAAAAAGATAATAAATTGACTTATATATTAATCTGATATACAGTAATTCGAATTATTTTTGATCTGATTTTGAAAGTCAAAAAAGGATGATCATTTGACAAGCCATTGCATTACAGAAAAATAAAGCCCCATTTCTTCAGACATATGAAGGATGGGGCTTTTTGCTTATGCAGGCTTGAGATCGTATTGTATTTATTGTAATATCATAATGTTAGATAAATTACAAAAAAAGTACTATACGGCAAAACAGCCGCATATTAGAAATAGGGGGCATTTTAGCCGCATTTCACATTTCAATATAAACCAAAGGTGAATACTAATACGTTGTATTGTTTATATTTTTTAACTTTGTGGCGCCTAATAGCCGTAATTAACTACGGCTATTAGGCCGTCTAATCTATGTTATCTTAATGGAAATGAATTATGGATTCCCCTTCTAAAGAGGTTCTATGAACAGGATTTTTCTCCCATTACGGTCGAATTGTGGCTGGTTTGTTGACGAGACATTTCGATTGGAATTTGAGAGAAGGCTGAAAAATTGTGTTGTAATCTATGACGAAATCATTATTCAGGATGGGAGATACATCTATAGGGGAGGAAAAACTGGGAATTTTGACCTTTTCTTACCATCTAATCAATCCTGTAGAGATAGGCGAGAACATATAAATTGTGAAACAGGTAAAGAATTTGGCGTTACCCTTGGTGGTAAAAAAATAATCTGGGGTACTGCGGAAGCCGCCTATGAAACCGACTTTTATCCTTTCGTTTATGAGGCTGGAATGGTCGATAAGGAATACATAAAATGGATACCAGTAGACCTTCCGGACGAAGCAAAAAACACTCCAAAAGAAATAGCCAAGTTAGATATTGAGGATCGTGCGTTAAAACAGCACCTCCCCCCAACTTATTATCAACAAAAAAATATTCTTGAATCGCTATATTTTGATGCTTTCTTATCATTCCACCTGAATCTTCCATTCTTAACCGATTATCGGATGACCCCAATTATTCATTGGAAAAACAAACAAGTTGGAATGCACTTTGATAAAACTGTTGAAGATATCCTTTTGTCTTGCTGCATTAGCGTTGGATTTCCAGACTTTAGTTCGTTACCATGGGAAAAGGTTATTAAGATTCGTGAATCTCGTGCCGGGCAAGATTTTAGAAAAATGGTTGGACAAGTATCGTCGGTAGTAAAAGATAGTTATCGGGACACAGAAAATAAAATAGAGCGTGAGCTTTTGGTACAGCGGGTTCTTTCGCAGGAGCTTGTTCGCCAACTTCGTGCAAAACTACCAAAGGCTCAAACGGCCTTTTTTAATCTCGGTCTTAACCTAATTCCATGCGGAGGCGGTGTTGTTTTGGGCGGCGGAAAGGACCTAAAAGATTTGATCGATAAAAGAAATAGTTGGGTATCTCTCATAGAACTTCAACCTAAACAAAAAAGATAATCATGCTCTTGCAGCGGATCGCAAAAAGGCCGCGCCCGCTGAAAAGCGCCGTTATACCGGCATTCGGCAAACGGTAACCTGATACGTGTCCACGCATAAATATCAACGAGGTTAACTGAGTGAAAAATTGCTTCGGATTAGTACCAGTTCACATAAGGGAAACCCTAAAAGACCTGCGTGTTCCCTTAGTTATATTGGTGGCTCTTTTTGCCTTAGCGATCTTCCTTTATTTTACAGATCTCTTCCCTGGCGTCTGGGACACAGATATATTCGGGAACTTGGCTACGGAATTGGCTGGGGTCCTCCTCACATTTTTTTTACTGGGATTATACATAAGTCATAGAGAGAGGAGACAGACCGATCATAGACGCCGGATCGCACTCAGGTCGCTGTCTCTCGCGTTGCGCCGCCATGTCGGAACTCTATTCAGCATGTTCAAGGCAACGTTTACAGAAGCGCCAGATGACCCCCAACGTCAGGTTGAACCCAAAGATTTTTTTGATGAAAGGTTTTACAATACTATTGTCTATCTGGATTTCTCGGCAAAGGCACCTGCCATCCACGAAATGAGCTGGGGCAAATACCTCGCCTTGAGTTTTGAGGATTTTACCAACCGTCTTGAGAGAGCCCTCGACATATTTGGTGTGGGGTTATTCCCGGGTGACCTTGATCTGCTGGAGCTACTTGTTAATAGCCCTTATGCCAGAATGTTCACTATGAATTCATCTGTTCCGCTGACAGGTGCTCCTGCGATGATGCTTCTTAGCATTGAAGATGGTGGAAGTATTACGTTTGTATCTACTAAATCTAAGGAATATTTAGATCGAAATATGAGAGGCTATCACGAAGCCCTCATGAAACTTATCGATATCGTGAACGAGTCGCTTCACGACACAGACCAAGAATCGATAATGGTCGTGCAACATTGGGAGCAACATGTAGCGCCAGTAGTTGGCTCTGCGCGTGGCAAAATTATGCAGCCAACATGACAGGAGGATATAGGATTGTCCCAAAGTACTCTGGGCGTCCCCAAAGTACTCGGCCTTCGACCCGCCGCAGGCGGTGCGAATATCAGGAGGTTAACCATGAAATGCTGGATAAAACTGATTTTTGGTATGATTTTTCTCTTTCTTACAAGCTGTGTAGGACTGCAACCAATCGCAGATGTAGATCGCACATTTGAAAGAATAGTTGAAGCTCCGGGCTATTCCAAAGAACAAATTTTTAATGGCACGAAGATCTGGATCGCCGAAAACTTCAGATCTGCCAAAGCTGTTCTTGAGTACGAAAACAAAGATGCCGGGACGCTCATCGGCAACGGCACAATCCCATACCCGTGTAGCGGACTGGAGTGCATAGCTAAGGCTGACTGGAAAGTGCCTTTTACGATGCGAGTCGATATAAAAGATCAGAGATTCCGCCTGACGTTCAGTAATCTGCACCTCTCATGGCCACCTTCTTATAATAGAACATATGGAGCGCAACATGGACATGATGGACCAATCAGAACCCAAAGCGATCTTGATACCATCAGACCTGAACTTTTGAAGTTCGGAGACCAACTTCTGGCTTCATTCGGGAAAGATAAGGGTAAAAGTGACTGGTAACGATTTTACGAATTTCAACAAAAAAAAGGTGAATTCAAGTTGCAAGTGCACCATTAATAGCACCGTAAATAATTTCATGCGGGCAGTTGGGGGCATCTATTGGATTATTGGTTTACAAGCAATTGAATGTAAAAAAGGTCAAGGCTGCCCTTGACCCATGTTGTTTAATTGGTCAAGATCCAAGAAGGTATTGAAGTTTAAGAATAAAGAAAAAACCAGAAAAATATTAAAACAACAGAAAATAGATTGCTCATGGGTCAAAGGCAGACTTGACCCCTTATCTTTTCTATATTGTAAAAAAGGCGATTTAGACGCCGAGATTTGCAATGGAATAAAAGGCAATATTCGGGCCGTCTCAGTCGCCAGAGACATTCTCTCCGGTTTAAGTCATTTACATGCAGAGAATCTTCTTCATAGAGATCTAAAGGCTCAAAATATCCTAATTTCAGATGACTCCAAGGCGATAATTGGTGATTTCGGTTCTGTTAAAATGATACCTGAAGGGGACTCCACGGTACCAGGTTCAGGTCATTCATTAAATTATACTCCTCCAGAATCGATTTCATCTGGAATGTTTGGTGTGCCTGGTGATCTATATCAGGTTGGTGTGGTCTTTTTTCAGATCCTTGGTGGAAAATTCCCATATGAAGAATCTGCATGGCTCAATAAATTCGATCTCAAAAAGTATAGAAAAATGCCTGATGAAATTGACCGACAATTATTTGCAGCCGAATGCATCAAAAAGAAAATCTGCCGAGGGCAAATTGTTGACACATCGACCTTGCCCCCTTGGGTTTGCATGCCCCTTCGCCGCACCAGTTCCAAAGCTTGTAATGTTCAACCACCAAAAAGATATCAATCCTGTTCTGAGTTTCTATCTCGGTTAAATTCAATACGTGGCCAAATACATGATTGGAAAATTATAGATGGATACCCTTTAAGACAGGGCGATTGTAAATATAGAATCCTCTTTGATAATAAAAAATTACAGTATTATGTTCAAAAAGACAAAGGGTCTGGCTGGAGAAAAGACAATTCATTTAAAGACTTGCCTTTACGGGAGATAGTTTCTGGAATTGAAAAGCACCGCTAAGCGGGTAGCCAGGGGTTTTATCCCCCCAGCCCCCACACCACCCGGCATGCGGGTCCGCACCGGGCGTTTCACAAAGTTTATCGGGCCGTCACCTCAGGTAAAGTCCCGTAAAGTCCTCGGCGCTTAAACTATGAAGTTATTTTTGTATGAGTCCTTAAGCAATCGGTTTCAAAGGACACCGAGTGGTATGTTCCCAAGGTCCCCTGTTCTTCAAAACTCAAATCCCATATTAATAGATTGACTGAATAATATTGATAACGCATCGAAAAGATAACAAATCAATTTGACCTAGATATTTACATAATATATACTGTTTTTGATTAATTTAGGTCTGTTTTTTGAACCTCAAACAGGAGGATCGTGTGACCCGTCATTGTGTTACAAGTGTTACAAAAAAATAAAGCCCCATTTCTTCAGACATATGAAGGATGGGGCTTTTTGCTTATGCAGGCTTGAGATCGTATTGTATTTTTTGTAATATCATGACGTTATCTAATTTACAAAAAAAGTAATATACGGCAAAACAGTCGCATAGTAGAAATAGGCGGTATTTTAGCTGCATTTCACATTTCAATATAAAACAAAGGCGAATACTAATACGTTGTATTGTTTATATTTTTTAACTTTGTTGCGGAAAACAGCCGTAATTAACTACGGCTATTAGGCCGTCTAATCTATGTTATACAATGAATGAAAAATACACAAAAGCATATGAAATTCCTACTCAATCATTACAGACGTTAGAAATTTCTGTTCACCTTAATGATCTACAAGAAATTACAAATTTTCTTGAAAGCCGTGGTTTATCAATAAAAAACACCAGGTTGTCTAGATATTCAGACTATTTAAAAGCAATATCTGATTCAAAAACATTTGATGAATCTCTATTATTTAAGAATGCAAAAGATGGGCCCTTCAAAAGTAGTACAGATTGGTATCTATATACTTTGCGTGAAGTTCATGAACTTATGTGGATTCATAAAGGCCTTAAAAAGCATATACCAAAAGGAGTAGATGAAAAATTAGAGTTAATCATAAATGGTCAAGATTTCGCCGCTTTAGATTCAAACTCACTCTCACGAAACACTCAATTTGAGTTACGAATAGCAAGTTATTACTGTCAAACAGGCTGCAATGTAGACCTTTCAAGCAAAACAGACATAGTGGCGTTTAACAAAAAATATGCTTTCTATACAGAATGTAAAAGGGTTGGAAGTCCTAAACAACTTGAAAGCAAGCTGTCATATGCAAGCAAGCAATTAAATCAAATGATGCCTCGAAGGGCCTTAGGCCGGGTAGTAAATGGATGCATCGCAGCTGATGTCACTAAAGTCGCATTCGAGCACAATGGATTGACATTTGGAATGACAAATGAACATTCAAGAGATGTAATTCAAGAAAAACTTATAACAATAGCTAATTCCACTAAAGACGTGGCGCTATTTGGCAAAAATAAAAATCTAAATCGATTGTGGTTCCAAATACACATTCCTTCTCAAATTATTTATCCCCCTACATCACTTACGAGATTTTCATCGTATTTTATTTTCAGGGACAACATAGATGGAAAAGGAATAAAAGCAGTAAAAATATTCAAAAGAATGGTCGAAAGCTGTTCAAAAGTTGATGAGCGCAGTTTGCCCCCTGAAAAATTGATAAGGAAAAAGGGTCTTTCTGTGCCAAAAGGTAGCACTTTTTATATCGATGAAGATATGCTAAATCAATATCTTTCGACAGGACAAATGCCTGATAAAGATTCTCATGACATAGTAGCTGAAATCGAGATACAGGGGAAAAAAGAAGAGTTTTCTTTTTTGGAGTTTCAAATGTCAACATTCACTATCAGTGATGAACTAAGAAAAGAGATGTCAGGAGATACACATAATTCAAGGTTCCAAATTATCTTAGGATTGTACCTTCAAAGATATCCGTATGAAGAAAGTTAAAAACTATTAATAATGCGTAGTTGGGGACATCCATTGGATTATTGGTTTACAAGCAATTGAATGTATGAGGTGAATTCAAATTGCAAATGCACCATTAAGAGCCAAAATCAAAGCCTGGATAAAAGGCCAAGTACCTCAAAAAGCCGTGGAGGAAATACAGAGTCTGTTTGAAAATGGTGTGGATATTAAGAAAACACCAGAAGAGAAGAAGCTGGAAGAAAAATTTAAACCTGAAAATTTTGATCTGATAACATGGTTTGTGGTACCTGGTTAAGCTGATATGACCAGCCAACCTTTGTGTTGACAATGTATTCATTTTGCAATACATTGTGTAGTAAACATAGTGTCAGCTTTTTTAAATATTTTATAGGGCAAGGGTTTGAATTATGAGTAAAAACACAAATATAAATATTAGAACGACCGAGGATGTTAAAAAGAATGCAGGGATCATTCTAACTGGTCTCGGATTAAATATGTCTTCGGCTGTTAATCTTTTTTTAAAACAGGTTATCAATCACAGGGGTATTCCGTTTGATTTGCGAATGCCTAACAATGAAACGCTACAGGCTATGGATGACATCGAAAATAGACGTAATCTTGATTCAGCAGATACCGTTGAAGAAATGTTCAAAAAGATTGATGCATGAATTCCAGAAAACTAATATGGACAAAAAGATTTTCTAAAGATGTCAAGCAAGCGAAAAAACGAAACCAGAATTTAGAATTTCTTCAGAAAGTTATTAAAATGCTGCAATCGGGCGACACCCTGCCCCAGGAATGCAAACTTCATCCCTTGAAAGGTAAATACTCAGGTTATATGGAATGTCATATTGAACCTGATTGGTTGTTAATCTGGAAGGCAGACAGCAAAAACGTTTATCTGACACGAACCGGCACACATTCAGACCTTTTTGGATAATATATCCACTATTTTTAGCTAAAAGAAAAGTCATCTAAAAAATGAATTTAAAAACATTTGCCGACACAAATCTTTTTAAAGCAAAAACCTCATTTTTTAAGCAGCTCGATATCCGCTTAAACAGTAGTTCAACTTCATCTTTACCCCTCAAGAATATTTTAAAAAACAAATTCAAACCACAGGATATTTTTGAAAAAGTTTCCGAAGCTTATTTCGTGTTTACCTGCTTAGGCCAAATGCCGGTTCGCTTGGGGCAGGTTGTCGAAATGTTATAATAACAAGAAAATAAGACAATGAATAATAAATTAACAGAAATATTCAAAATTATATCTTTTTATGACGATTATCGGTGGGAATTTTCTCATAACTATAATTTGATTAATTTTTTCAGGAAAGATTTAAAAGCTGATATTAAAATCCTCACACATTGGTTATGCTACATAACTGATAGACAAATGCCCTTCCAACGAATATGGGATATTGGTGGATTTGTATTTTCTGAATTGATATTTGAAATTAAAAAACAGAATTCATTAAACCTATTAAATCCAGAAGATGAAAACTCTTTTGTAAAAAAAGAAGATGACAAAAATAAATACACTTTTATAAGCAAGTCAACAGCAGATAATAATTCCATTTTAGTTCAATATAACGGTATTTTGGAAAATGGAAGGGTGAAATTCAAATCAAGATTTTTCCCATCAGACTACCTATCGATTTTATATACTTTTGTTTTTCTAGAAGATTATGACTTTAGTTTTTCTAAATTCATAAAAGAAGTTTATTGCAAGCATAAGGATAAGAATGATTTTATAAAAAGAATATTGTTCTCATTATATTTGTTGACTTATTACGAAATTGGACAACCAAAAAGTAGTGATTTGAGTAATTTTGCTGATAATATAAAAAAAGCGAATGAACGAAAAAACAGTATAAAAGACATTTTAAATAGCCCCGATAAATTCAACGATGGATATAATACATTTCTCAAAGATAAAGTTTTCAAACAGAAAAGGGCATGGTGTAGTTTAAGAGACTTTTTAAAATCTCCTGAATTTAAACAATGTTTTGAAGTAGCATTAAGCGAGGAATCTTTAAGCGATAATGATTTTAGAAAATTATTTTCCTATGAAGCACTTACTCAATTAGAGTTGCCAGGGGATGTGTGGAATAATAACTCTAAATTCAGAAATTGTATTTTAAAAAATACAGGTTATGAAAAATCAAAAAAAGATTTAAATAAAATTCTAAGAGAATATTTTAATAAAAACCATCAGCATATTATTGGGTATCCTGAACAATTCGATATTACTTTTGATTTCGTCCCAAGAATGTGTGATCTGAACAATTGTGACTTATGTCCAATATACAAAATTAATAATAAAGAAAATAATTTTAACAAGATATGTTTAAAAAATGAAAAAATGTATTGTCCCGTTGTTTTGCTTGGTTGTAATTATAAGAATAATTGTAAAGGCGAAGATAATTGTAAAATAGTATAATCAGGAAGAAATGGGGTCTATAGTTGATCTTCCCAAAATTATTAAGTGTCAATGGCAGATTTAATCCCATTTCTGCGAATTAAAAAGTACAAAAAATCCCCTTCACGAAAAACGGACAGGGGGGTGAATTCAAATTGCAAGTGCACCATGAATAGCATCGTAAATAATTTCATGAGGCGTCTGGTAATTGAGACATTTTCTTGGCCTATGATTTAATTTTTTTACCACAAATGCAATATCTTTGCCGGTTATATTTTTAATGTTTAATTAAAACTTCTTTTGGTACACGTGGCAGTATGGTTGCTGTTTTTTGTTGTCGTAGTAATCCTGATGGTAACCTTCAGCTTTCCAAAAATTACCGGAGGGAAGTACTTTTGTTACGATTTTATATCCTTTGGTTTTGAGTATATCTATTAACTTATGAACAATCTTTTTTTCATGATCATTTTTATAAAAAACAGCGGATAGATATTGTCCCCCAATGTCCGGGCCCTGACCATTGATTTGTGTCGGATCATGAATCTCAAAGAAAAACCTTGTGAGATTTTCATAGCTCACTTTATTTGCGTCATATGTTACTTCGACAACCTCCAAGTGTCCAGTGTCTCCACGAATCACATCTTGATAAGAGGGGTTTGCCATAGAACCTCCCATATAACCTGAGATTGCCGAGATGACTCCCTTTTTATGCTCAAAGAGATACTCTACACCCCAGAAGCAGCCTCCTGCAAAGTAGGCTTTTGCTACGAGAGGCTCTTTTCCATCCGGTACAAATACCATGGAGATTGAATTGACACAATATCTGACATTCTTATCTGTCAGCTTTTCTCCTTCAAAAACATGTCCCAAATGTGCCCCGCAATTTGCACACAATATTTCGGTTCTTATTCCGTCAATATCCTTTTGTTTCCTGACAGCTCCTTTAATTTCATCATCAAAACTTGGCCACCCGCAGGTAGATGTAAACTTATCGTCTGAACTATAAAGTAGTGCATTGCATCGCTTGCAGTAATAAGAACCCTTTTCAGAAAAATCATTATATTCTCCACTGAAAGGCGCCTCCGTGCCTTTATGGACAATGACTCTTTCTTCTTCACTTGAAAGTTTGTTGTAGGATTTCTTATCCATAGCCGGTTCCTCCATGCATGAAATAAGGTTAAACAATACTACTATTGATAACACGATTAGTATATATTTTCGCATGCATTCTCCTGTTATGACACACACTGAATTATTTCAATCAGCCACCACCGGTAGAACTGGTGGTATGAGGAAGGCCCCTAAAAGGGGACATATTAAACAATCTTTAGTGTTCATCGACAGGATTTTTTGGATTTTTTATTTGGATTCCAACCCTTGCCATCTTTAAGCTAAACTTTTGTCGCTATTAGTCCAATTAGTTCCCTCAAAGAGGGTTGACACTTTTTGCCTTTCTTCAGGAAAGGCAAAAAATATCCTGTATATCCTGTAAATCCTGTCTGATTTATAGTCTCTTATTAAAACCTGAAACGGTGTAACCTTTTCAATTCTCAATTGCCGCACCATATGTTAAAATTTATAAGGTCTTTTTTTGGTTGTCAAACCTTATTATAATAATCAGGTTTTGATCCAGGATTTGACTCCGGAATAGCGATAACCCATCGAAAAAATAAGGAACTAAATTGACTTGTATCTTCCTTTGATATATAAAATTTAAAATTGCCTTTGGTCTGTTTTTGAACCTGAAAAAGGAAAATCAGTTGATCAGATATAGTATTCCAAAAAAATAAAGCCCCATTTTTCATTAAAATGAAAGATGGGGCTTTTTACTTCTCAGCCATGGATCTGAAACCTCGAACTGAAAAAGTGAGCAGGCACAGGGTTTATTGTTAAAAGGAAAAGGTGAAACGGGATATTCTTATGAAAAATGACACAATCATACTACAGAAAATATCTACGTTAAGGCAGTTTTACGACCTTATGGCAAAGACAAGAGATTTGCGTTCGCAGATCGTGAAAAATATTTTTAATAAAAAACCTATGGATTCTGTTTTTTTAGACTCTCTGGTAAATGCGCACACCTCACTTGAAAATATCCCTGTTAAACAGGGAAAAAGAAATCTTGTTATAAGCGATTCTAAAGGCGTGGAAGTCGATTTGACTTATGAAATTACGGAACTGGAAAAAGATATTTTTTATCTTGAAAATGATGAGCAGTCATTTCTAAAGTATATGGAAAAATTGCATATTGATTTTCGCAGGCATGTGGATAATGGCCTGGCAGCATTGCAAAACTTAAAGTTTAACTGCTTTATGACGGATCGCGACGGTACAATAAACAATTACTGCGGCAGGTATCGCTCTTCGGTTCAGTCAATTTACAATTCTGTTTTTCTTACGCGTTTTGCGAAAAACATGACGCAATATCCAATAGTTTTAACCTCTGCGCCTCTTGAGGGACCAGGCATTGTTGACGTAAGTATTAATCTGGAAAAATCTGTTATTTACGCGGCATCAAAGGGCAGGGAATTTATCGATCTTACCGGAAAAAGAAGATACTGTCCTATAGATGAAAAAAAACAGATTATTCTTGATAATCTGAACCAGAGGGTCTCCTGCATGATAAAAGAGCCGGCTTTTGAAAAGTTCTCGCTGATTGGATCAGGACTTCAGTTTAAATTCGGCCAGACTACCATAGCCCGCCAGGATATAAGCGGTTCCATACCCGAAGATGAATCAGATGCTTTTCTGAAAATAATTAATGAAATTGTTTTCGAACTTGATCCTGAAAACAGAAATTTTATTATTGTGGATACCGGCCTTGATATAGAAATAATTTTGACAATTCAGGATAATCAGTCCGGATTTAAGGATTTTGACAAGTCTGATGCAGTAAAGTTTCTTGCAGCACAATTACAGATTGATCTGTCTAAGGGTCCTCATCTTGTATGCGGTGATACCTTTTCTGATATTCCAATGATTGAAGCCTTTATGAATGAAACAGGCAATACATGGTCGGTTTTTGTTACCAGAGATAATGACCTTGCTCAAAGAGTAAAACATATATGTCCGAATTCGGTAATTGTTCCTGAGCCTGACATGCTGGTAACAATTTTGGGTTTATTAACAACAAAGGAGATCTAAATGCCTTTTAGTAAAATCAAAGGGGCGATTTTTGATTTAGACGGAGTTATAACAGGCACGGCACGAGTGCATGCGCTGGCCTGGGAAAGCATGTTTAACGATTTTCTTAAGAAATCTGCAAAAATGGATAATAAGGCTTTTGTCCCGTTTGACAGCAATTCTGATTATCTGCAATACGTTGACGGCAAGCCAAGGCCGGAAGGGGTAAAGAGCTTTTTAGAATCAAGAAATATTGAATTGCCTTTTGGGACGCTTGATGATGGCCCTGAAAGTAAAACTGTCTGCGGGCTGGGAAACAGGAAAAATCTGGATTTCCAGAAAGTACTGCGCAGGGAAGGCCCCGAGGTCTTTAAGACCTCTGTAAACTTTGTAAACAAGCTTAAGAAAAAAGGCATTAAAACAGGAGTGGCATCTTCAAGCTGCAACTGCAGACTTATACTGAAGCTTGGTGGAATAGAGGATCTTTTTGAGACCAGGGTTGACGGAGAGGTTTCACGTGAGCTTGGCCTTAAGGGTAAGCCAGATCCCGACATCTTTGTTACAGCGGCAAAAAATCTTGGACTTATGCCTAATGAGTGCATGGTTATTGAAGATGCAATCTCCGGTGTTCAGGCCGGGCAAAAAGGAAACTTCGGGCTGACACTTGGCATAGCAAGAAGCATTGACGGACAGACTCTATACAGCAATGGAGCGGATATAGTTGTATCCGATCTCGGAGAAATCAGCGTGGCCGAGATAGAAAACTGGTTTAAGCATGGGATTGAAAAGGACGGCTGGAATCTTACCTATAAAGGCTTTAATCCAAAAGAGGAAAAGCTCAGAGAAACTTTATGCACAACTGGAAACGGTTATCTTGGAGTAAGGGGCTGTTTTGAGGGAGAAAGTGAGTCAGATGTTCATTATCCCGGAACCTATATTGCCGGTATATATAACAGGCTTGGCACCAGAATTAATAACAAGATAATTTATAACAATGATTTGGTTAACTGCCCAAACTGGCTTTTGCTTGAATTCAGGATCGGCCCAGGAGATTTTTTCAGCCTCCTTAACATGGAACTGCTTGACTATTCGCAAACACTGAACATGCAGGATGGAGTCATGTCAAGATCGTTTATTTGCAGGGACAGGCTTGGCAGGATTACCAGAATTCATGCTAAAAGGTTTGCGAGCATGGCCAATCCGCATATTTGTACGATAAAATACGAAATTACGCCTTTAAATTATTCAAAAAAGGTTACAGTCCGATCCTCTATAGACGGGAATATAATAAATAAAGGTGTTGAGCGTTACCGAAATCTTAACTCAAAACATTTGTCGCTGGTAAAAAGCGAAAGCACAAAAGATGGGATTTCCCTTCATG
>Ga0075120_10001314_pt1 | contig 19572 bp, 15 predicted proteins | sample AntAceMetag02UKL_FD_69792 | JGI IMG/M metagenome (GOLD analysis project Ga0075120, IMG submission 69792) | Saline lake microbial communities from Ace Lake, Antarctica - Antarctic Ace Lake Metagenome 02UKL | ecosystem: Environmental > Aquatic > Non-marine Saline and Alkaline > Saline | place... | reverse complement strand
GTTTATGGCTGTTTTAACAATGTGAGAACATACATGTCCCTCTGTCTGTTGCTCGTAACATTTGGCATTTCGGCACAAACCGAGTTGTCGGAAAATGAACAAAATAGTCTTGATGAACTGATTAACAGTAGCATTACAGTTGATGCTGACGCGTTAAAAAATCAGTCGTTTAGCGAAGTGTTAGATGCAGACTTCTATACGGTACAAGTTGCTTACTCCCACATGGGTATTGAACTCAAAAGTGACTTAATGGTTACTAAACACGCCGGTAACTTCAGCAAATTTTATAACGTTGATGAGTTGTTACCATTTATCAAATCATCTTACAAAATAAGCTCGCAGGAACAAGCCGCTGAATTTGAAAAAGTAATTGATGAACTATTTCCTGTGTTCTATGCCGGTGACAAAGAAATGTACCAAAAAGACAAGCAATGGTTTTTTATCCGTGACGAATCGTTTGGCGAAAAAGAAGGCGTGGTAGTTAGCGTTGATGACAAAGGGAAAATTATTGAAATTGAATATAAAGGAGGGATTGAATAATGAAGAAAACACGATTTATATTAACAGCATTCATTGTTATTGCAATTGGTTTTGCGGCTCAAGCACAAACAAATTACGAACTCTATTCAATTGAAAATATTGAAATATACTGTCCATCGCCCGATAATAAAAGTTTATATACCATCGAAAATGTTAAGCATATTCCTACCATGCTTAAAAGGGATTTGGTAAGTGGTGAAATTTTAAAAACCTACAAAGTAAAATTGCCCACCGGCGATATCGGTGCTATCGCTGTTTCCAACGATGACAAGAGTATTTATTTTGTTACAAACAAAGAAGCTGAAGAAGGGAAGCTTCCTTTCAGCGATGCTATTTTTAGTATTTCGTTAAAAAATGAAGCGTTAAACAAACTATATACTTTTTCTGAAAACATTAATTTTTTAACCCAGTTAAAGGTAATCGAAAATAGCCTGCTAATCAATCCATATAAAGGAGTAAGTTATATTTTCAATATTTCGAAGCAAACTTTAAAACCTGTTTTGGAAAATGAAAATTACCGAATGGTTTTTGCTTCTGCTGAAAAAAATGGAGCTGTATTTATTGAAATTGGTGAGAGTGAACTATTTGACCTCTATTTTTGTGATTTTTCTAAAAAAATGAAACTCACGCTCATAGGTAAATTTCAACCCGACTTAAGAATATCCACTGAAGAGGATGAAAATAAAGTTCCCTATTTTATTATTGATAACAATGATTTTGACTGGGTTTCTGAATCATACAACAAAAATCGCTATCCAAGCATGGTAATGATGCTGGCCGACAATAAATTAGTGATGGATAGTTATCCAAAACTAAATGACTACGAATACATAAGCATGCTTTCGCTCATTGACGATACTTATTTAATTGGCGACAGGCCTTCCAAAAAAAGCATATCGGTTTTTAACATTAAAAATCCCAAACTAACAAAAACACCAACGGTTTCGGAAGATGACCTGGCAGGGATAAGCGCAATGCTACGCAGTGAGATATCATTCGAAAAGCAAAAAGTTCAATCGGATGTGCTGCCTCAAATATTTGATGCTCAATTTTACACCATTGTTTTTACCGAACAGGAAACTTCCGAAAGCAATAGAAGCCAAGAGTTTATTGCTTATGATGCAAACGGAACCTATGCCGAACTAAAAGAAAAAGAAGACCTTATATTTCTCATAAAAGAAGACTTTGTAATAAACGAAGCAAATGCGCTGCTTTTTCAGGATGCACTGGATGTATTGTACCCACTGGATTATTTCGATAAAAAGGCGAAAGCGAATTACAAGAAAGACAACAAGTGGATTTTTGTCCGCAGCGATTCTTTTGGAGAAAAAAAGGGTTTTGTGTTATTTCTGAATGGAAGCGGTAAAATAATAGGACTTAGGGCTGATACAGAAATTGAATAGGCTTAATTGAAAATATTATAACATGTAACCAGAAAATAACAATGTCATAAAATCGGCAAATAGTGATGTAGTGTTTTCTTGCTGATCCATTATCAAACCAGCACAAATACCTTATTGTTTCTAATGATTCAAAAGGGATTGGGAAAATACTGGACCCAGTAAAAAAGTATTCCATTACTTTGAAAGATATCCTGCTCTGTTTTGAAAACACAGGGATTTACAGTTTGCCACTGGTTTGTTATCTGGGTAAGGCGGGTGCTGATTACCGGGAAGTTCCCGCCATTGAGATTAACACCTGTAATAAGTGGGATTATTGAAATTCCAATTTGTGAAAGTCCAAAAATAAGAACAGCAGCAGCAGACTTGAAACCAATAATTCCAAAAATAGCACGAGTGTAAGCTGCTTCAATTCAAATTTTATCAATTCTGTTGGAATTAATAATTGTGGCAGTAATTGAAACTACCATGTAATAAATTATAATTGCTATTAGTACCCAGGCCAATATCTCATAAACAAAGGTTGCAAAAACGAAGAGATTGTCGGGTATATTAATTTGGTCATTTAAAAAGTAGTAAAGGATTTCGATAATAAATTCTATTAGCAAAAAAAAGGCCACTTAAAAAGTAGTCTTTTTTTAATATTTATTGAGGATAAAGCCATCAAAAGAAGTAAAAACGATATCTTCCTGTGTCGAGTAGGTATAGAATTGGATGAATTAGAAACCAAATCATAGAGGTTGATTTTTATAAATGCTGACCTAGGTTATTAGTTTCGATGATGCAAAATAATCAAATGGTTAATTTGTTGATTTACTCAATTATTCATCTTGTTTTACAATAAAAGTTCCCGTAGCTGTAATTCCGTTAGATAAGATAATTGTATAATGGTAAACACCAGTGATAAAATTATTAATAGGTAAAATAATCTCATTTTCTCCTTGCATAAACAATTTGTCGATAATAGTAAAAGCTTTGCGTCCTTGCATATCAAAAACATTTAACGATAGTTTTTGCGATTGAGTTAGAATAAAAGGGATGTTTACTTGTTTAATTGCAGGATTAGGGTAGGCTGAGCCTAAAAAAGAAGATGACACAGGATCATAAATACCTGAGGTTTCTGTAAGTTCAAAATTATCTAAAGTATAGGTAGTACCCTCATGAGCACCATATTGAAATTTATTTCCTGAGGCCACAAAAATATTGGCATTATCTGGGATATCACCAGAAGAATAGTTAATTTGGATGGTAAGTTTTGTAAAACTATCTTGCTCTTCTGAGAATGTAACAGAGCCTTCCCCAATGTCGTCACCATCTTTCCACATAGTAATCTTAATATATAGTGAATCATTTTCAACAGGGCTTCCTTTATAATATAGAGTGAGGGAATAATACCTTTTATCAACAGGAATATCATCGTAGTTCAATAGTGCTGCTTCTGAAGCTCCTTCAATGGTTACAACTTTTAATTCAGCGGCATACTCACTATCATAACCAGGTTCAACCTTAAAAACATCTTGAACTTCACTAGTATTATGTACGGCAGTCCAATGTTCGGGAGTGATTCCTCCACTAGAATTGGTGGTCCAGGTTTCAAAATTACCGTTTGGTATATTTTGTGCGGAGATCGACAGACCTATAAACAGACTTAGGCTAATAAGAATAATTGTAAAATTTTTCATAGCATATTATTTTGATGAATATTTTGTTATCATTACAAATGATGATATTAATAAATCAGTTTATCCAAATTTTTTTATTAATAAGATGGCTAAATATTGCAGCAAAAATTTCATTGCTCCGTTCGATCTTAGCTTGTTGGTATCGTTCCTCAAATATGGCTCCAGCCGTTCCTATGCAGGACTTTTTTTGAATACTCGTATGTTTGTTTTTCTAATCATTTGAGTAGCCAACATAAAAGTTGCCGTCTTTTTCGCTTTGCAAAATATAAACGTAATAAAACAAATCTTAAAAAATATATCTCACGGGGTAATTAAAAAAAATAGTCAAATAAACAAATAGTCTAAAAATCCCTTAGGCAACGGACGCTATAGCCACATTGCATATTGTAGTTGAGCACGTTTATGTCGCCGTCGTAGTGACCCAGTAGGCGGTGCCAGGCACTGTCTAATGAGCCCTTAGTAGAAGACCACCAAAGACCATGTCTTCCAACGTTATCAAAATAACCATTATCGCTACGGGCGCCGCCCGGAAGGCATGAAAACCCATAATTGTCAGTACCCCAATCATAATTATATTCATTCTCATTCCACCGGGGGTGTTCAGTTGTGTTGCATCCTCCGCCGAGAGGAGAATTAGCTTGTCTGCATGATTTTAACTCGTTCCCGTGTGGTGTGCCAGTTCCACCAATAAAGTTGGTCAATGCTGTCCATTCATCATTTGTCGGTACGTGCCATCCCGTTGGACATAGGCCGTTGGTATCTACAGTTGTGTGCCAGTTGTACAAAGCGCCATACAAATCTTTCCAGCTAATATCATTATCATTCCAAACATAAGCATCTGTTGTGAGATTTGACCAGACAGCTGCATCTGTTACATTAGGTATTGGTGTACCGTTTTGGTATGTTGTAGCCTTCAGGTTTTCTTTCATCCAGCACTGTGTGCCAATTTGTACGGTGTTGTATGTGTTGCTGTCAATGTCAGTAACAGTGGGAGTGCCGGGACATCTTAACCCTTTTAAAATATCAAATAGATAAATTGTATCTTCCTGTGGTTTATGTTGTGCTACGGCACTGCCAAAAATGCCATCAACAGAGTTTGCATATCCTGTATATTGTAAACTGTCTCCCAGGTTAAGTCCAAAATCATTAATAGCTTGTTGAGATTTAAAACCGATAACATTACCCCAACTCCCGGTGTAAGCTATTTTACACTTTTTACCATTGGTTGTATGCTTGCCTGCATTCAGCATTTTGATTGTTTGGCTTGTTTGTTTTCCGGTAACAGTAAGTAAATAATACTTTCCATTCCCAGGATAAAATGAAAAAGCATGATTGCCTCGCTCAAGGGTGTTTTTGTAATGTGCAAGTTGTCTTCCGAGAATATTCCGAACAGTGATTTTAATAGCATCCCTTTTGGGTAAATACAAATCAACTTCTGTTTTTCCTGTAAAAGGATTGGGGTAATTCTGTGAAACAGAAAAAGTATTTTTATCAGTTATTTCTTTATCGCCGATACTTGATACATAGTCCAATACCAAAACTGTATCGGACGCATAAAGTGTTGTATCTCCTCCCTGCGTGAGGTTTTCAATAAAGATACTGTCCAACGGAACGTATTGCCCGTTGTTCTCTGCAGTAAAGGTCAATTCAATTGTATTTTGACCAAAGGCACTTACAATAATACTAAGTGCTATAATTGAAAGTAAAACCTTTGTTTTCATAAGACATGATTTTAAAAGTTAATAATTATATGATTATTTTCAATTGTCTTTTTTAATTCAATTTCTTTTCTCTTTTATGTTGGGTAACGTATCGCAAATATGGCTCTCAGCCGCCCACTTGCAGAAGGGTTTTGTGTTACGTATATTTCGTTTTGTATCCAGCTTTCCAGATACCGCTAACCGGCTGTGAGCCATGATTTGCTGTTACCGTGTCGTTTTTTATCTCTTCAATTTTATTTTTTATTTTAAAACTTTTTTAAATTTTCAGGGTGCATCAGGTCACATATTTCAATCCCCGCCTTATGCCATAGGCATCCCTTTGGGAAAAGACGGGGCTATTGATCCGGTAGCCTAAATAATTCATGAATTATTCAGGCTAGAGCAGACACCCGACTTTATTGACGAACACCATTTATTCCCGAATGATTTTTCCTGTGGTAGTTTCGGCTTCTGTTTTTATTCTATAGAAATACAATCCCGATGGCCACTTTGTCCCATCAATTCTTATACGATGCCTGCCTGCCAGCAGCAGTGGGTAAGTTGTTTGAAATATCTCACTGCCATCACTTTTGTAGATGTTCAGCGAAACATTGCTAGATTTGTCCAAATGAAAATTCATCTCTACATTAGTTGTGAAAGGATTTGGAAAAGTTTGACAAGATAAGAGCCTGTCAATTTTGTCGATCCCAACAATGGTATCCGAAGCCCTGACTTTAATATCGTCGATAAACCACGAATACCAAAGGTTTGAGCCCAGAAGGTTGTAAGCCTGCCAGGCAAGGCGGATTTCGCTTCCTACATAATTGTTGAGGCTTAATGAAATATCTTCATTGTAATCGCTCACACCGGCAGGGTAATCAGCGGCACTCCAAATTGGTTCCCAGTTAAAGCCATCCATCGAAACTTTTACCAGGTATTCATCCCAATCGTAGCTATATAGTCGGGCAAAAGTCTTAAAAGTGAGAGTTGCATTTTCATCAATCCCTACCAGGGGCGAAATCAACCATTCGTTCTGTACATTTCCCTGGAAATCCCATTCCACCGCTGCTTGCCTTTCACCTTGTGGCGGATAGACTTCCCATTCCACATCATCGCTGTCGATGTAATTTACCATGCCATAATCGTCCCAGGTGAGCCAGGTAAGCGGCTGTCCGGTAACTGTCCATCCTTCGGGTGGAAATGTTTCACCCTCGAAGCCTTCTTCAAAAATAGGCTGGACCCAATCCCAATTTAGAGCATAGAAATCGGACCAGGCCGCATTTTGCAAGTCATCGATAAGCCAAATCCTGATTTCACCTTCAGTATGGTCGGGTTGACCGGCGATGGCCGCTTCGTAAATGAAATCTGCCCGTGAACTACTTGTTTTTGAAAACAGGACATCACTGCTTTGTCCGTTGATAATGAGTTCTCCATCCAGGGTTTCCGGCATGTCGGAATCATCGCGTGCACGCAAACTAAGATTCATTTCCTGCTGGGCATAAACTTGTGTTCCTTCAATGGAAATTACCACCGGTGGGTCAACATCAACAAAATTGGTGTTCACTTCAACATCGTCCAAATACATTTTCCATCCGTAGGCACTGATGGCTTTAAAAATGATGTAGGTGCTGCCGGGGCTGCTAAACTCAAATTCGTATTGGTACCAGTCTTCTGCTGAAACGTCCGGATAAAAATTGATGGCCCGGTGAACGGAATCGAGAAGCGTGGCTCCTGCCAGATCAGGACTGGTATTGTGATAAACTTCGATTTTATCCAGGCGGTTGTTGCTGGGATCTTCGGAGCGGAAAAACCAAAAGCGAAGGACGTTGTCTTCTGTTAACACCAATTCAGGGCTAATTATCACCGCCTCTTCGCCCACCGAAGCGTTAAAAGAGTTGTATTGCGCCATAGCTGCACTTCCATCGTGGGGCAGGCATTCGGGCCACTCGCCTTCGGTAACACGCACAAATTCCATATCGCCGGCAACAATCGGGTAAGCATCCCAACCCTCGGGTGGAAACTGCGGATTTTCGAAACCTTCGGTGTAGGGGAATTCAGTAATTTGGGATTGTGCGTAGAAAACACAAAGCGTGAGCAGTAATAGAAAGTATAAATGTTTCATTGCTTAACTATGAATTGATACCGGAATGTTGACAGGGCAAACGTAGCAATTTTATATCATAGTTGAGCCCAAAAAAAGGAATCGTGAAATGTGTGAAGCCATGCTCATCTTATTTCAACTTTGTGTTCGGATCAGGGCAAATTTTTCGGAAAATTAATGGGCAAATGAGAATTTATCTATTCCTTGCTAATCAAGTTGACGGATATTTATAAGGTTGATCACGCAGCTTTCCATGTCTCCAACAGTAAATGCAAATTCCTGTTTTACTTTATGTCCGTTAGCATATTCTGCCGGCTTCCAGGTTGGCATATTGCGAATTGTCTCCAATAATATTTCATCTGTTTTTTTATCTTTAGATGATTCGAATACATGGGCATCGATAATTTGACCTTGCTCGTCGATGGTAAATTTTACAGCAGTTAATTGGTATCTCTTGAAACTGCCTTCAGGCATTTTATCAATAGCATTATCCTTTAAGTATTGTTGTAATTGTTGTTGTCCGCCGGGATATGAAGCTTCGTTTTCAGGATCGACTGTAAAGGTAAAATTGATCTCCTTAATATCATTATGCGTTAAATTATTGTCAGGCAAGTATCGGACCTTAACTGCAATGTCGGTGCCTGGGTCAGCCATATTCATGATGTCTTTTTGTTCCTGGCTGAGGGTATTATTTTTACTTACTGCGTTGCTCACCTTCCCTTTATGGCTTGTCCTTACCTGAACCGAAATATATTCCTTTACCCATGATGAATGATAATTCCTGTTAAGATCAATTAATGTATTGGCTTCAGTTAATTTTTCTTTTGTAATTGAAACAGGCGGATAGTTTCTATTCACTTCATATCTTAGTTCAAAAGTTAAACTGTCTTGTGCAGAACCTGGATAAGGAAAAGCAAAGGCAATGAAAAGAAGTACAATTAAGGTATTACTGATATTTTTCATGGTCTGATCTATTATTATTTTGCGTTCACATTTATTTAAAATACTTTGTCAAATGAATTTCCATTGAATTAACAAACACTTCCATCACCCATTCCAAACAACAAAACATCAACTTTGTTCAAGTAAATTTCCATTACCGACATACTTGTAAGCCCGTCCGCCGTAGTGTAATTTAAGCAAGCAGGCTAGGACACTTATCTGATCTTTAACAGAAGTTTTTTCCTGAATTAGCCCTCCATAAAATGTGATAAACTATCTTTAGCGCGTGAAACAGAATTTTAGATTGCTTATTTTATTTTTTGGAATCATTTCCTTTGGCGTGTTAAACAAAGAAACACATGCCCAAAAGGTCGATAGTTTGCTGCAAAACAAGATTGATGGAATTGCTGACTTCCTGCTCTACCGCAACCACGATACTACATTCATCAGCAATTACCCGAATGAGGTGGCGGTAAAGCTTGTGGCCGTAAACAAGTACAACTATTTCAATATTACCGACAGGGTAAATGATAGCCGGCTGAGATACCGGCCTGTCAGGGATTTAAGCCTCGGGGCAGGGGTTACATATAAATGGTTTGCCCTGGACCTAACCTTTGCTTTGGGTCTGTATAACAAATCGGAATTTGAAAATACCAAAACCTTCGATTTCCAGGGAACTATGTTCACCAGTAAGCAATACATCTCAGCAACCCTGCAATATTACTGGGCGTATCAGGTGGCAAACATCTCGGGGAGTGTACCCGTTAATCCAGAATCGGAGAGAAGGGATGATATCCGTACCATCAATTTTGGCCTCCAGTACATGTATGTTTTCAACTATACAAAGTTTTCACTGAAAGCCCCTTTCGTTTTTAATGAGGTGCAACTTAAAAGTGCAGGAAGCCCCATTTTAGGCGTAAGTTTTAGTATGTTTAACATGGGTGCCGATTCTTCAATTGTCCCTCCCGAAGCTGCCCCATCCTTCGATTCTACCCTTTATCTAAGTGGGTTAAATGTAATTAGCGCGGCCATTAACCTTGGTTACATGTACACTTTTGTTGTTAGGGAGCATTTTTTTTTAACACTTGGCGTAATTCCAGGACTTAATGTCAATGCGGGCGATTACTTTGTTGACACAAGGGAACCAATACATCTCAATGCCCATTTTAAGCTAAACTTTTTGGGTGCCATAGGCTACAATGGAAGGAGATGGTTCACAGGGATCCAGTTTATTTCGGATACCTATTATTCAAGGCTCGAAAAAAAGATGATTGCCGGAATTGGCCATGGCAAGACCAGCCTTTTTGTTGGGTATAGGTTTAAGACTAAGAAGAAGTGAAAATAACTTTTTTTGAAGGATATAAAACCTCATTTTTTGGATGTAGAAGGGATGGCTCCTTAAACAATCCGGCTTTTTTGTTAATCTATATAGCAGTGCTACTATTTAGCCATACCAATGCTTTTGCCCAGAAAAAGCCTGCCACACCTACCTTCGATACCATCCATATCACCCCCGAAAATGTTGTTATATTTAAGGATTCCATCTTGATCCCTCAATCCGATACCATTCTCCTCATTAAAAAGGGTACGAAATACAGGACAAGAAAAAATCCCTATAAAAAAAGCGAGGCTTTTTATGATTCTCTTTATTACAAATCCGACAATAACTTTTTTGGGCGGGAGCTTTATACAATGCTTGTGAAGTATAAGCCACAAGACCAGGAGGTGGTTTCATCAAATCATACTGATGCTTCGGAACCCTTTGATGCCTATCTTGGAAAAACCATCAGTTCCATACATTACAAGCAGGTTGACCTTATGGAAGGTTCGGTTGATGATACTTCCAGGCTCGCGGTTACCGACATTGGCAGGTTTATTAACAAAACACACGTCAATACGAGGCCCGGAATATTGAAAAACTATACACTGGTTAAGGTAGGCGACAAAGTAAACCCTGGCATCTTATCGGATAACGAGCGTGTAATTCGCAACCTGCCCGGTATTGAAGATGTGCGTTTTCTTTTGGTTCCTGATCCCGATAATGACGACATGGTAAAGCTGATCATTGTAACCCAGGATGTTTTCCCGATAGCCATTACTGCACAAGCATCAAGCATTACCAATTTCCAATTGGGATTTTGGAATAGCAATACCCTTGGTTTAAATTTTGGATTTGGCGGACAGGTGTATTTCGATGCCGATGAAGCACCGGTACTTGGGTATGATTTAGGTGCCAAGTACGGAAATATCAAGGGCTCATTTATTGATGCGGAACTTACCTGGCTTGATGCCTTTGTTTCCCAGAGACTACAACTGAAATTCAGTAAGAAGTTTTTAACCCCACAAACGAAATTTGGAGGGGAACTCGATGTTGGATGGATTGATGATGTGTATGGAATTGGAGTTGAAGATACCGTTTATGAATGGAATTATACGGTAAATTATCAGGATGTCTGGGCAGGTAGGTCATTTCTTCTTGGTAATGAACAAAGCCGCAAAAACCTGATCTTTTCACTTAGGCTCAGAAGGGAGTATTTTATTGATCGCCCCTATGTTGCCCGGGATAGCAATGCAGTTTTTCATGATGAAAAATACTACCTGGGGAAAATAGCATATTCAAACCTGAGCTATTACAAATCAAGTTTAATCAGATCCTATGGAGTTACTGAAAACGTACCGTATGGCATGGTTTGTAGCCTTACCTTTGGCTACACGGATATCGAGTTTTTTGGGCGTACCTATCTTGGAGGGAGGCTTGCTCTTGGCAAATATTTCACCGATGTAGGCTACTTCTCTGGCAATGTGATATTAGGAACGTTTTTGGATGGCGGAAAACCATCACAGGGTATATTCGAGACAACACTCTTTTATTACACGCCCTTGATGCATATCAATTTGTATGGTGCACGCAGCTTTTTTACCTTTAGGTATCGACGGGCATTAACAAACGATATAAAAGCAGATGTCAATTTCGGTGATAAAATCCGAGACCTGGACCAGAGAAACCTTACAGGCAGGTCATTGCTTAGCCTGAATTATGAATTTGTTTTATTTCCATCGTGGTACATTTATGGATTCCGTTTTGCCCCTTATGTATTTGCCGACATGGGCTTGATCTCAAGTTCAGTAGATGTATTTTATCAAAGTAGCTTTTATTCCGCTTTTGGATTTGGAATTCGATTAGGGAATGAGAGTTTCGCTTTTAATACCATCAATCTATCTATGGGTTTCCTGCCACAGGGGTTAAATGATCAATCCGCAATATTCTATCATTTCGATATTGGTCAGCCTCCCCTGATCCCGGGCTTAGACGTTCAAAGGCCGCATATCTACAGGGAAGAAGTTATCTTTCCTACCAGTTTGTAAAATATTTTTTTATACCAATTTAACATCAAAATTTCTCCCGTACGTACGGGAGAAATTTTGATGCATAAATGGTAAATGCCGATGTATATTTAAAGCAGCATTAAAAGCGAAGTGAATTAATGGCGCAGTTTAAATAACAATCGGTATTGTGCTTTAAAATAACATAAATTTAATATATAGGAGTTTTGTCGTATAAAAACTTTTATACTTTTGCGCGCTTAATTTTTAACCACTTAAAATTTGAAAACAATGGCAAACGCTGAAAAATTAAGGAAAGCAAGCGAATCAGCAGTGCAAACATTCGCTAAATTGAAAATGGACGAATATGCTGACTTACAATCAAAACTCGAGTATTGTATTGGAAGTTACGACCACGACAACAATCCATCAGGATTGGTTGAATACGGAACAATTGCATTAAATGAATTGAAAGCTATAAAAGAAAAGAGTCCACGTAAAGTGACCAAGAAATTGATTACTGACCTTGAGAAGAGCCTTTAAGAAAAACCTTTCTAAAACAAAATTTAAAGCTGTACGAATTTTCGTGCAGCTTTTTTTATTGCCTCGTTTGCTTCTTAAACCTGTTTAAATTATTCCTCACTGTCAAGCAAACTCCTCAACTGAAACTAATCTTAAAGACCAGATAATCAACTTAGTAGCCCCTATGTGTGCAGTCAGCAGTCTTCAGTTGGTGGGCCTCAGTTCTCAGTTGGTGGTCTCAGTTTCTCAGCCAGAATGGTCGATAAGGGTTTAAAGCCAGGGCCGCTTTGAATTTTCGATATTTTCATCCAACAACATTCAATTTCTATCACCCAAGCACAACATTCAAAACTGTCAGTATGGATAAATTCCAAATTTCTTACCAACGACCGAAGGAAGTCCGTACGGAAGAAAGTAACAATTTCTAAAATTAACCACTAATACCTTTCTCTTCATTCCCTTTGCCGAAAACTTAAAAACCCTTGCTTCTCATCTGTGTTTTTTGTACTTTGCGTCCTCAAAAAATTTCGGGAGTATGAAAACATCTATTACCATCGCCAGAATCATCTTGCTGTCTCTGCTAATACCCTTTGTGTGTTTCTCAGAAAACGTCACTAAAGAAAGGGCAGCAGCACTTGCAATTCATTTTTTTTCCTCAGGTATTGAAGCCAAACACTTCGCTCATTCATCCGAAATATCAAATATCCAAACCCTAAACAGCGAGGGTATTCCTGTTTTGTACGTGATTAATTTTAGGGATGGTGGTTTTGTGGTTACCCCAACCAACGACTCATTCTACCCGATCCTGGCCTATTCATTCGAAAGTAGTTTCTCCGAAACAGAGCTTCCACCAAATTTAAAATCATGGTTGGATTGGTATTCTTCCCAAATCGTAGCAGGTATTAATGAGCCTGATCTGTGTTTTAAAAATCAGGTATTTTTGTGGGATAATTTCCAGGAAGTAGCACAAGATTTTTTTACAGGTGAAACAGGTGTTGAACCGTTATCAACAAGCAAATGGGACCAAAAAGATTATTACAATGAAATGTGCCCGGACGATCCCGATGGATTTGATGGACATTCGCCAGTAGGTTGCGTTGCTACAGCCATGTCGCAATTAATGTATTATTATCGTTTCCCAGCTGTGGGCAATGGATCGTACGCATACACTCCCCAATATGAAGATGGGATTTATGGTGGGCAAGTTGCTGATTTTGGCAACACCTGGTACCGCTGGGACGAAATGCAGGAGCAGTGTTTCGAATCCAATTTGGCGGTTGCGGAGCTTTGCTACCACTGTGGTGTTTCGGTGAATATGGAATATCAATCGAGCAATGCAGGTGCTTCATCAACCGATGTACCTTCGGCGCTTATCAATTATTTCAATTATGCACCATCGGCATATTACCAGGAAAGGGCAGGGCTGGGTTCCACTACTCAATGGCTGACGATGCTTATGCAGGGCCTTGATAAGCGGCAACCAATTTTATACAGGAGTACCAACGGTTGGGCTGGGCACGCCTATGTTTGCGATGGTTACCAGGATTCGCTTTATTACCATTTTAATTGGGGCTGGTCGGGCAATTTCAACGGCTACTTTTATATCGAAGAATTAATTCCCGGGGGCATTAACCTTTCCTATGGTCAGGGTGCTGTATTCGATATTTATCCCGATACCACACAATTCGAGTATCCTCTATTTTGTGATGGGCCAAAAGTATTGTCTTCAAAACTTGGAACAATTGAAGATGGCAGCGGCCCGGATAAGTACCTTCCGAACACTTCATGCAGTTGGTTGATACAGCCTGCTGATACCTCCCTGACCAACATGCTGCTTGATTTTTTGTTTTTAGACACCGAAGCTGGTACAGATATCATTTCAATTTATGATGGCCCTACTGCCGAAGCAGAACTTCTGGGTGAATACAGTGGCAACGAAATCCCGGGAACGATTTATCCCTCATCCAATACTGTTTTTATTACATTTCAATCCGATGAGGAAAGTGAACTAAATGGATGGAAATTATCGTACTATGCCTACCGGCTGCCATTTTGCGACGAAATATTTGTTGTAAACGATAAGGATGGTGTGATTGAAGATGGAAGTAACCACCTACAATACGCGCACAATACAGATTGCTCGTGGCTCATCGCCCCCCAGGTTCCCGTCACTGACTCTGTAGATCGCGTAAGGCTGCATTTCGATTTGTTCAGCATTGCCCCAGGCGACACGCTTTATGTGTATGATGGCGAAAATGAAACCATGCCCCTTTTGGGGAAATTTTCGGGATGGAACCAGCCGGAAGAAATAATTTCGGGCAGCAATAAAATATTTTTGAATTTTCGGACTGATGGCGGGTGGGCCGGGCCGGGTTGGAAAATCAGCTATTATGCTGTTAACCCTGATTATTGTAAAGATACGGTTTGGCTGACCGGGCAGAGTGGCGTGATTGAAGATGGTAGCGGAGCGAAAAACTACGTGGAAAATACCGAATGCAATTGGGTGATTGATGTGCCCAATGCCGAATTTATTGTCCTTGATTTTATGGAAGTTGACCTCGAAGAGTTTTACGACAACGTGAAGGTTTCCGACATGAACAACCTTAACCAGTATATCAAACGCATCACCGGGCACGGACCCTATCAGCCTTTTGCGGTAAACTCCAATCGGGTTTTGCTGAGATTTACAACTGACGAAAGGGATAATTTTAGTGGATGGAAAATGGCCTACCATGCCTCAGTTGAAGGGATTGATGAAGGATATTTCAACAAATTGCTAATTGTCCCTAATCCATTTACTGAAATAATAACTATAGAAACTCCAAACAATTCCCGGGATTTAAACTACTTGGTTTTTGATATGCTTGGTGATGTGAAGCTTTCCGGTTCAGTTCAAAGCAACAATCAATCACACATCAACCTGAAAAACCTGAACACGGGGATTTATTTCATCCGGCTTTCGGATGGGGGAAGTTTTGTGACAAGGAAAATTATTAAAAATTGAAAAATATTCTTTTGGTGGATAGAGACAAGGCATGCCTTGTCTCAGCGTTGGAATATAATTTCTAATCCGTCAAATCCGCGAAAATCCGCATCTAAAATATACGGCTTTATGGAAACCCAATAAAACAAAAATATGAAATCCTTTACCCTCCTATCTTTTTCGCTTTGCATGACAATATTTTCATTTGCCCAGGACAAAGCCCCCATTGCCGAAGACGATTACTACGAGGTCTTTTCATTAAGGACCGACACCCTTCATGTTCTCGAAAATGACTTTGCCTACAATGAACATCCATTTAAGCTACTCCAGGTTTTACCACCCATGCATGGCAAGATTGATTGGGACGATAGCCTCATCTATTTAACACCCAACATGCATTTTAAGGGTGCTGATTCTCTTAAATACCGCATCCTTGACCTCGAGAATAATTTGATGTCGGAAATGGCAACAATTTACCTGGAGGTGGAAAACAAAAGTTTCGACACCCTGAATACAAACAACATCCGCTGCCGCATCAATGCTTGTGGTGTGCAATTTTGGGACATGGATGATGTGAATATGTTTGAGGCTCCCGCCAATTCAGGAGTAAATGCAATCTTTTCTCAATCGCTATGGATGGGGGCCTTCGACCAGGATGATGTGTTGCACGTTGCCGGGGACACCTATCGCTGGGGAGCTGATTTTTTCCCTGGGCCAAAATTGGATCCTATTAATTACACCTCAGAATACGACATCAATTGGAACAGGGTTTGGATGCTCCATCAATCGGATATAGATTTTCATCGTTCACATTGGCAGGATGCAGGCTACGAAATGATTGAAAACATTAGTGAATGGCCGGCAGCTATCGTTCCATCTTATGCACCTTTTTATGATATGGATGGCGATGAAAACTACATGCCTGAAAACGGAGATTTCCCTTTAATCAAAGGTGATCAGGCCATCTATTTTATTTTTAATGATGATCGCGACGAACATACACAAACTGATGGGGTCAAACTTGGGATGGAAATCCATGCCATGTACTATGCCTATAACAGGCCAGCGGATTCAACCCTGAACAACACTATTTTCGCTTCCTACAAAATCATCAATAAATCCGAAAATGATTACCATGATTACTATATTGGATTTTATAATGATTTTGATATTGGCTGTCCCTGGGATGACTATGTGGGGACAGACACCATATTAAACTCAATGTACGGCTACAATGCAACACCCATCGATTGCAGTAATCAATATGCGGAAAATTACGGGAGTTTACCACCTGCAATATCAGTCACGGCCCTGAATTTCGATATTTCATCCACCATAACTTTTCAAGGATGGGGGCTGGTCCCGACTACCGATCCACAAATAGATACAGAATATTACAATTATTTAAAAGCCATCTGGCGCGATTCAACCCATCTAAGCTATGGGGAACAGGGTTATGGTGGCACCGGGCCAATTAATTTTATCTATCCCGGAAACCCGGCTACGGGTGCAGGTTGGTCGGAGGTTTCGGAAAACAATGAAATTGGCGACCGCCGAGGTTTGCTTTCAGCAGGCCCCTACAACCTGAATGCCGGTGAAAGTATTGAGTTAGAATTTGCGCTGGTATTTGCAAGGGCCTACACTGGCTTAAATTTGCCCAACCTCAATAGCGTGGAATTGTTGAAAGAAAGAATTGCAGAAATACATAGTTTTTATAATGAATCTTTAGGTGAGGAAGAAATACAACTTCCGAAAATAGAAGTAGAAATATACCCAAATCCTTTTTCGGATTTCATCACGATTAAATCTGAAATCAATTCCCAAAATCATAGCTATTCAGTTTTTAATATTCTTGGGGAGGAGGTGGTTTCAGGGACTGTTCAAAATAACAATCAATCACAAATCAATTTGAAAAAATTGAACAAGGGGATTTATTTTATCCGGATTTTGGATGGGGGGAATTTTGTGACACGGAAAATAATTAAAAATTGAAAAATATTTTTCTGGTGGATAGGGTAGTTGAGACAAGGCATGCCTTGTCTCAACTGACCATCGTCCGCCAGCCGGCGGACATGGAAACGTTTGATGAGTAGAAAATAGTTCTATCAGTATTTTTCATCCGTCTAATCCGCGAAATCCGCGTCTAATATTTGTAATTCTAAATTTAAACCTTGGAAATGGATAATTTAAAAATATCGTTAACATGTTAGCAAAAGATACTTTCTAAGAGCCAATAAGGCTTAACGCGAAACGCCAAACCCTCAACTTTATTCACTCTAAATACTTTAGCTCACTTTAGTTCACTTCAAACCCCGCAAAGGCGGGATTTCGCTTCGCTCAACTCTAGGCACTTTTATTTCACATTAACCTCTTCAAAATCCGGAATTTCCTCAAGGAAAGCGTAACTGTTTTTTTCAAAATCAATCTGGCAAACGTAGTGCTCCAAACCATTTGTCACCACCAGGTATTTTACCTTTAATGCCAAATTATACCGGGCTACCTGGTCGAATACCTTTTGATTGATTTTTACTGAACTGGCTTTACATTCAACTATGAGCAAGGGCTGACCTTTGGTGCCAAAAGCTGCAATGTCAGCTCTCTTCATCATTTTGTTCACTTTCAGTGAATATTCAACCGCTATCAATGATTGAGGTACACCTTTTTGATTGATCAGAAAATGAATGAAATGTTGCCTGACCCATTCTTCCGGAGTTAGTACAACATATTTCTTTCTTATGATATCGAATATTTCGGTTTGACCCCGGATTTGTCTTGTTTTACATTCAATTGATGGTAGGTTGAGATTAGCCATGAGCAATCAATCAGTTTTGATTCATCGCCAAATTTAACATTATCATTTGTTTAAACTACTTTTGCAGCGGAAAAGAAGATGGGCTGAAAGGCTTGGGATAAATTGACGAAATTAGAAAGGGATCGCTTATGATAACCAAAAATGACATCGTATCAAACTGGCTTCCGCGATATACAGGCCAGGCAGTAGAAGATTTTGGTGACTACATTTTACTCACCAATTTTTCGAAATACCTGGAATTATTTGCTGAGTGGCATAATGTAGAAATTGTTGGGCGCGACCGTTCCATGCCCAGTGCTACTGCTGGCAACATGAGCATGATAAATTTTAGCATGGGTAGCGCCAATGCAGCGACCATCATGGATTTGTTAAGTGCCAAGAGACCAAAGGCTGTATTGTTCCTGGGCAAATGTGGCGGGCTCAAAAAGAAAAATCAGTTGGGCGATTTAATTTTACCTATTGCTGCCATCCGTGGCGAAGGAACCTCAAACGATTATTTCCCTTCAGAAGTACCAGCTTTGCCTGCTTTTAGCCTGCAAAAAGCAATCTCAACTACCATTCGTGAGCATGGCCGGGATTATTGGACAGGCACAGTTTATACAACCAACAGGCGGGTTTGGGAGCACGACGAAAAATTTAAAAAGCACTTGCGAAAAACCCGGAGTATGGCTATCGACCTCGAAACGGCCACTATATTTACTGTAGGTTTTTACAACCAGATTCCAACCGGTGCCTTGCTTCTTGTTTCCGACCAGCCAATGATTTCTACGGGCGTAAAAACTGAGTCGAGCGATCAGGTTGTGACGAAGAACTATGTAGAGGAACACATAAAAATTGGGATCGAATCGCTCAAACAAATGATCGATAACCGGCTAACCGTAAAACACCTCAGATTTTAGTGCCTGTCTCTGTTTCGTTCTTGCTCTGCGGCATAGGGATAACCTTGGATGGCCAAATTAACTCTATGATTTCAAGGGCAGGGTTATCCGTTAAAAATATTTCATTTTTATAATCAGCTCTTTGCTTTGCCGGGTATCGAACTCACAATCCTTGTACCTCGGTGGCCCCATGCGGGATTTTGGATTGTTTGAACTACCCGTTCCTTCTTTGGGTATGCCAATCCAATTTGTTTCAATCTCCCCGTCTTCATCCTCATCGTGATAAACAGCTATTGCATATTTTCCTTCCGCTACATTTTCAAATGTAGCCTGTGCAGTTTTATTACTCACATCAACATAAAGTTTCCGGATGGCATTATCCGGCTCCGACGGGAATCCCTCCTCTGCATTAAATAGCGTTAGTCCAACCTTGCCGTCGTTGCTTCTTAAATCCACAACTTTAACGGTGATATTGGTTGTGGTTTTTTCGGATTGAGAGAATGCACTCAACAAAATAAAAATTACTAAAAGGCTTATCAGTAAATTAGTTTTATTGCCGTAAATTAGCATCAATGTATGTTTTAATTTCATCTTTTTTACCTCTTCTGCCCGCATATCGTAGCAACTTACTTTTATTGATAGAATACTTTGAAAAAGCTTCATTATAAATGGTTCGCATTTCATTACC
>Ga0075120_10001310_pt1 | contig 19653 bp, 13 predicted proteins | sample AntAceMetag02UKL_FD_69792 | JGI IMG/M metagenome (GOLD analysis project Ga0075120, IMG submission 69792) | Saline lake microbial communities from Ace Lake, Antarctica - Antarctic Ace Lake Metagenome 02UKL | ecosystem: Environmental > Aquatic > Non-marine Saline and Alkaline > Saline | place... | reverse complement strand
GCTTATATTTTTTCATCGGTGCTCCTTTTACTTGGTCGTTTAAGTGGCTTAGATAGTAACGCAGCTCACCACTTAAATTCACCTATAAAAGTTGCACTTCAAACTTGAATCCACCTCTTTATTGTTAACGAAGATGGGATAAAACAATTTCGGACGATCTTCCCTTTTATCATTATTCCCAGATCGAATGAAGTTTGCCCACGCAAAAAAACCTTTTTCGTCCTTTTTAGGATATCTTTCCATCCGTTTTTCGGTTATTTCCAAAGGTGATGGGGTCGACAGTTCAGATTTTCCAAAAAACAATGCATATTCATGGGCAGGCGCAAACTTACCCTTCGTTTTACGACCAGCCGGGTTAGAGCGAACTGCTGCTATTCCAATTTCTTTAGAAAATATTTGAGAGAGGATAAATCTCAAACCTGAGACCTCTTCGTCGTCGATGGCTACACAAATTATTCCATCCTCATCCAAGATTGTTTTTGCCAAAGATAAGCGTTCTGCCATTAATGAAAAAAAAGATGAGTCCTTGTAATTATTCTTATAAAGAATTGCCGATGCATTGGTATTGTATGGAGGGTCAATATACATTGTATGAATGGAAGAATTGAATTTTCCATATAATTGCATCAGGCCATGAAAATTATCCGAATGCAGCACCAGACCGTCGGCTTTTTCCTCCAGATTAATCTTTACTGACAGGGCATTAAGCAGATTTATTTTAAACTCCGGCGCAAAATACACAGTATCAATCGGCAATTTTTTCCAGGTATGCAGATCGTGCTTCAGTTTTTGTATGTTGGGCTTGGCAGGCTTGAAGGCGGGGGCATGCTTATCGCCAAACAGGTCTTTCCATTCGGCATTTTGCTTTTCATTTTTTAAAGCTTCAGTCATGAATGGTTTGGCGGCGTCCTCGCCCAACCATTCCACCAGCCTGTCGATGGTGATTACCCATTCCGTGCTGAGCACGAATTTTTTCTTTTCCCACAATTTCTTCTGAAACTCTTCAATCTGGGCCAAAAAGTCTATGATCGTGTCGGCTATGTTTTTGAATACCTTGATGGTGCGGAAGCTATTGCGGATGCGGTCGAAATGAATATCTGTTTCAAGAACATAGAGGTCATCTACCTGCACAAGCTCGCTTTTGATGTAGTAATCAAGCTCTCGCTGTAGAAAAGCTTTCAGGTTTTTGTGGATGAAGAAATCGTAGTTGTTTTTGCGGGCGTAGCGGTGCAAATGCTGCAGCAGCAGGTTTTGGTCTTCCTGGCGTTTCCAGAGGTCTGCGGTTTTTAAATCGGCTGAGAATTTTTCCTCAATGACTTTTGCTGCCTGTTCATCCAGTTTATCCTGCTTCTTCTGGCTGCCCAAACCCTTCTTTTCCTGCTCAGTCAGCGCGCGGAATTCAAAATAAATGTTAAGCTCATCTCCTGAAAGCTCAGGTGCTTTTCCTGCCAGAACAAAATATCTGTTGTCATCTGCTTTAACGTTCCCCTGCTCGGTTTGCGCCTCAGTCAGCTTGAAATTCACCACCAGCGTGCCCTGCAGGTGCGGAACTTTAAACGAGTATTTTTGAAAATTCTCGGCTGATTTTATGTAATACTGATCGTTATTGGCCCAATAGAAATGCGTTTCCTCGCCGTTATAGGGCACCATGTATTTCTCGTTTTTCCCAAACCGGCGCTTGCTGAGAAAATCGCCCTTGTCATAGTAACGCGAAAAGAAAAGACTGAGGTGATTGTAAATCACATTTTCCGCATTGCTCTGCGCGCTGGCTTCCTGCACAATGCGCTCAACCGTCTTATACTGGTGAATAACTTTTTTGAAATCAGCTTCATAAATTTCAAGCCGATTCGTATCGTTTGTGGTTTTTGCTGCAATCCAGCCTTTGATAGTTTCCGATTCTGCTAATGCGGCAAGCTCCTTCTCCGCATCCTGAGCTTCCTTGCTGCTCAGGGTTTGAAGCTGCTCCTTCGCTCTGTCAACAAGCAGTTCATTTATAAAGCGCTTTATCTCAGCCTTTTTATAATGGAGTATCTTATAAATGCCAAAATCAAGTTCCTGGCTTTCAAACTGAAAAAGTTTATTCAGGAAATTTTTCAGCTCTTCTAAGGGTTTGTTCTCCGCTGGCATAATAATTACGCCCTTCTTAATTGATGAATATCTTGGCAGGACACAGTTTTTGGTTACATGATTTATACGCCACGTTTGCTTAAATCGCAAGTGGGTAAATCCGCAGAAGGTAAGGGGTCAGATCTTTATTCTTGACAGTTTATCTGCTATCATTTGATATTCGGTGTGTGCAGGGGACGTTCTTGAATTATTGACTTATTAAAAAAAGTGTTTCTTCACAACATGTCAATATCTCAAGTACGTCCCCTCATTATCCCCCGTTTTTTTAATCGTTTATCTTTTTGAAGTTCATTCCTTATTTTAAAATAGCACTGCTTGATGTGGTAAAGTAAAGGAAGACAGGTCGTTAAGCGGCCAATGAAAGAATCATTTCTTTTTTCTATATTGGCCTTTTCGGTATCAAAAAGGCCAATATAGGGCCTATTTAACCCCTATTTTTAACTATTTCATAAACAATTCTAACTAATTAGCTTGGCCCGACCCCGCTACAATAGCCTAATTAAAAAAAGGGGGGCTGTAGTTGGACTAACTTGGAACCAATTAAACTCAACTTTAATTCTACAAAGGACAATTAAAGTTTTGTGGCATTTTTTTTAATTAGTGAAGTCAAAATTAAAGTTTTTCCCTAAATTAAACCTCATCAGAAAAAACAAAGCCCTGCCTAAAAGTAAAGCCCCATCCACCGACAAAACGATAAATGGGGCTAAATGCTTGTTTTTACTAGTGGTGCCGAAGGCCAAACTCGAATCGATATGGGACTCTTCGCTACCCTCACAAACACACGGCTACCGAACAAACATTAGTGATTCACCCTGTTCGCCCGGATTCCATTGAGAATAGCTAACGAAAAATCTATTCGCAGCCGTTCCAGCAATAGGTACAAACCTTATCACGCGGAACGCCGATGTCACGCATACGGCTAAACTCTCTCGCTCATTATCTCATACACATTCTTTCTGTGCCGAATACACAAAATAAAGACTTCCGACCCGGCTATTCTAAAAACCACTCGGTAGTCGCCAACGCGTAACTTCCAATAGCCCTTCAAGTTTTTTCTCAGAGGCAGGCCATATTCGTGAGGCGCGGTCATAAGCCGCTCTTCAAGCGCCTTGCGTATTCTTTTCCGTGCCCGCTGATCAAGCCGAGGGATATCGGAGGTCTTCACGTCCGGATGATAGCGAAGTTTAAAATGCACAACCTAGCCCCACACCTGTGTGTGTGAAAGAGATTTTTTACGATCGAAGGTGCTGTCCCGTTCTTCCGCCAAAGCAGCCAAAGAAACATCTTCGCGTAGTTCCAGCGCTTCGCGGATCAAATCGCGCGCCAACGCAGACATGGACTGCCCCCCGGCCTGGGCAAGATCGTGCATCAGACCATACAACGGTGGCTCAACAACTATATTGACTCTCGGATTTTCAGTTGGCATACTTTTTCCTCCTAAAAGTTCCTGCTATCTTACATACCATGTGTACCACTTTTGTTTCACCAATACAAGCAAAAAACTGCACATTGGAAATCCGGGTCGGACCCCGAAATTTTAATACACTAAAGAGGACAGATTTATTTTTGTTAAGCGGTTTTATCAAAGACAATCGTGCTGAGAACCGCACACATCGTCTTTACAACAAGTTAAAAGTTCACGGCCACGCCGAAGCGCGACCCTCCACAGATGGGCAGGCTGTTCAACAATGTCTGGATGCAAGACGCGCAAAGTCAGGGAGGTATGAGGCGTACTGTTACGTACGCCGCAGTATAGAGCGCAGCGCAGTAGACGGGAATTTTCAACAGCCCGCCAGATCTACTCGCAGCCGTTCCAGCAATAGGTACAAACCTTATCACGCGGAACGCCGATAGCACTGATCATCTGCTCAAGTTTCTGATAGCGAAGAGACGTCACGCCCATGCTTTTCCCGATATGCTCGACCATGGCCTGATACCTGTCGGTTGAATCATCAGCATATTCTTCAAGCCGGCAGTCCCCGTCCCCTTCTAAAGCCTTGATAGCCCTGCGGGCGGCAAGGTCATATTCGGAACGAGAGCGTGAAAAATTCAAATACTTACAGCCGAAGACCAACGGCGGACAAGCAGGCCGCATGTGAATTTCGCGGGCCCCGTACTCAAAAACCCGCTGCAGCGTATCTTTAAGCTGCGTACCGCGTACAACCGAATCATCGCAAAATAGTATCCGTCGGCCATCAATGAGATCCCGTATCGGAATCAGCTTCATCCGAGCGACAACATCGCGAATATTTTGCTGCTGCGGCATGAAACTGCGCGGCCAGGTCGGCGTATACTTTACAAACGGGCGACTGTATCTCACCCCGCGGCGCTGGGCATAGCCGATAGCATGCGCCGTGCCCGAATCAGGAATCCCGGCCACACAATCAACCTCTGTCGAATCCTCATCCGCAAGCGCTGCACCATTACGATAACGCGACGCTTCAACGTTAATGCCTTCATAGCTGGATGCCGGATAGCCGTAGTAAATCCACAGAAACGTACAGATCTTCATCTCGTCGCCCGGCGGATTTTTTTGTTCAATTCCGTCTGCGGTAATCAGTACGGTTTCATTGGGCCCCAGTTCCTTTGCCACGTTGTAGCCCAAGTTCGGCAGAGCACAAGATTCCATGGTGACAGCATGCCCCTGCTCACCCTTACCGATAATAACCGGCGTGCGGCCGAACCGATCGCGGGCCGCGTAAATACCCTCTTCCGTCAAAATCATAATTGAGCATGAACCGTCAATCTGTTCCCGGGCGGCATTAATACCGGCCGTAAAGCTCTCTTCCTGATTAATAAGCGTTGCAACAAGCTCGGTCGGATTAATTTCATTGCCGCTCATCTCCGAGAGATGAACCGACCCTTTCCCGAGCAGCTTCGCAGCGATCTGTTCCAGGTTTTGAATAACACCAACAGTAACAATGGCATAGCGACCAAGATGCGAACTGATCAAAAGCGGCTGATCTTCATAATCGCTGATAATACCGATGCCACTTGAGCCCTGCAACTTACCGATATCCTGATCAAACTTACTGCGAAACTGGGCGTTGGTAATATCGTGGATAAAACGGGTAATACGTTTCTCATTCAGCACAGCCAATCCGCCCCGGCGTGTACCGAGATGGGAATGATAATCTGTGCCGTAAAAAAGATCGGTCACACAGTCCTGCCTGGATGTTACGCCAAAAAAACCGCCCATGCTGTCTCCTTCTTGAATAACCTGATGCCTGTCCGTTCACACAACGCCTGGGCACTGAGTCTTCGTTTATATTTTTAAACAGTAAAAAAAGCCGGCCGGTATACACCTAAAAATATCGGGGCATACCTTTTTTTATGCGCGGCTGATATCTTCATGATAACTCTGCAATGACTTTATCTCGGGAGCCTCTTTTTTAAAGGCTGCTATACCCTGTACCGCCGAAAGCGCTGCAGCTATCGTGGTAACATAGGGAAGCCGGTATCCAATTGCAGCCTTGCGAATAGAGGAATCATCCTGCTTGCTGCTTTTGCCAAGCGGAGTATTGATAACAAGCTGAACATCTCCGTTTTTGATACAGTCCGTCACATGCGGACGAGCTTCATGCATTTTATTCACCAATGCGGCCTCAATACCGTTTTCCTTAAGAAAATTGCGGGTACCGCTGGTTGCAACTATGGAAAACCCGAGCTCAGTGAAACGTCGCGCAACGTCAACTGCTTTTTGCTTGTCACTATCGGCAACCGTCATCAACACTTTCCCGCTCAATGGCAGGCAGCTCTTGGACGCATCCTGGGCCTTGTAAAAAGCAGCCCCAAAGGAATCCGCCATACCCAGAACCTCACCGGTAGAGCGCATTTCAGGGCCCAACACAGGATCAACTTCAGGGTAGAAATAAAACGGCAGCACGGCTTCCTTAACCCCGTAATGCGGAATCTTTACATGCTTCAAGTTCAGATCCTTCAGCTTTTTACCAAGCATGATTTGGGTTGCGAGACGGGCCATGGATATGCCGCAGACTTTGCTGACCAGCGGCACGGTACGGCTGGCGCGCGGATTGGCTTCCAGGATATAAACCGTATCATTATATATGGCGTATTGAATATTCATGAGCCCGATAACATTAAGCTCAATTGCAATGCGGCGGGTATATTCAGATATGGTAGCAATATGTTTTTCAGAAATTGAAACCGGTGGGATTACGCAGGCTGAATCGCCGGAATGAATACCAGCCTCTTCAATGTGTTCCATAACCGCAGGCACAAAGGCATCGGTACCGTCGGCAATCGCGTCCGCTTCGGCTTCAATCGCATTCTCAAGAAACTTGTCAATCAAAATCGGGCGCTCGGGTGAAACATCGACCGCAACCTGCATATAGTGCTGCAGGCTTGCATCATCATGCACAATTTCCATCGCACGACCGCCCAGCACAAATGAAGGCCTGAGCATAAGGGGGTAGCCAATACGCTTGGCGATCTCAAGCGCCTCTTCCTGGGTCGAGGCCATGCCGCTTTCAGGCTGCGGAATACCGAGCTTTTCAATTTTTTGGCGAAACCGATCGCGGTCCTCGGCAAGATCAATGGAATCAACAGACGTGCCGATAATGTTTACGCCTGCCTCCTGCAGTTCGCGGGCAATATTAAGCGGAGTCTGACCGCCGAACTGACAGATGACACCTTCAGGCTGCTCCTTTTCATAAATGGCCAGCACATCCTCAACCGTCAAGGGCTCAAAATAGAGCTTGCTCGAGGTGTCAAAGTCCGTTGAAACCGTCTCGGGGTTGCAGTTGATCATAACAGAGTCAACGCCCTCATCGCGCAGCGTAAAGGCGGCATGCACACAGCAGTAGTCAAATTCAATCCCCTGCCCAATGCGGTTCGGGCCGCCACCCAGCACCATAACCTTACGGTTATCTGAAACCGGAGCTTCATCCGGAGCATTGTAAGTTGAATAATAATATGACGCATTTTCAACACCGCTGACCTGCACTGCGTGCCAGCCGGCAACCACGCCTGCTTTCTTACGCTGCGCGCGAATATCTTTCTCCGCTACCCCCAAAAGCTCGGCCAGATAGCGATCAGCAAAACCGTCCTTCTTAGCACGAGCCAGCACCTCATCGGGCAGCGCAGTACCCCTGTATCCGAGTACCTCCTCCTCAAGCGTAACCAACTCACGCATCTGTTCGATAAACCAGGCTTTAATATGAGTTTTTTCAAACAGTTCCTGCGTTGTGGCACCCTTACGCAGGGCTTCATACATAATAAACTGCCGCTGGCTTGAAGGCTCATTGAGCATCTGCATGAGCTCTTCCAGCGGACGCACATGATAATCCCGGTCAAAACCAAGCCCGTAACGGCCCTGCTCAAGGGAACGCATGGCCTTTTGAAAGGACTCCTTGTAGGTTTTACCAAGGCTCATCACCTCACCCACAGCCTTCATCTGCGTACCAAGCTGATCGGTCAGGCCCGGAAATTTCTCAAAAGCCCAGCGCGAAAACTTTACGACCACGTAATCGCCCGAAGGCGTGTATTTTTCAAGCGTGCCATCGCGCCAGTAGGGAATCTCATCCAGACTGTGCCCGCCGGCCAGCAGCGAAGAGATATAGGCAATCGGCAGTCCGGTAGCCTTGGACGCCAGCGCTGATGAGCGCGAAGTGCGCGGATTGATTTCAATAATAACAATTCGACCGGTTTCCGGGTTATGGGCAAACTGCACATTGGTGCCGCCGATCACCCCAATAGATTCCACAATCGCGTAGGATAATTTCTGCAGGCGCTCCTGGGTTTCCTTATCAATAGTCAGCATGGGAGCGGTACAGAAACTGTCACCGGTATGCACACCCATGGCATCCACATTTTCAATAAAACACACCGTAATAAGCTGGTTTTTATCATCCCGTACCACCTCAAGCTCCAGCTCTTCCCAGCCCAGCACCGACTCCTCAACCAGAATCTGGCTAACCGGGCTGGCCTCCAGCCCCCGCACGGCAATCTTCCGAAATTCCTCCATGTTATACACAAAACCGCCCCCGGTTCCGCCCATGGTATAGGCCGGGCGAATTACGCAAGGCAGTCCGATTTCGACTATGGCCTTTTCAGCGTCCTCCAGGTTTTCAACAACAGTGCTGCGCGGCATTTCAATGCCCAGTTCATCCATGGCATCTTTAAAGGCCTGGCGGTCTTCACCGCGCTTAATGGCCTCAAGCTGCACGCCGATCACCTTCACGCCGTACTGTTCCAGCACACCCGCCTGAGCAAGCTCGGAGGAAAGGTTCAATCCAGTCTGCCCGCCAAGATTAGGCAAAAGCGCATCGGGGCGTTCCTTCTCGATAATCCTGGTAAGGCTGTCAAGGGTCAGCGGTTCAATATAGGTCACATCGGCTGTGCCCGGATCGGTCATAATAGTTGCCGGGTTGGAATTCACGAGCACAATTTCATATCCCATGCTCCTGAGGGCCTTACATGCCTGCGTTCCTGAATAATCAAACTCGCACGCCTGGCCGATTACAATCGGACCCGACCCGATAATTAGTACTTTTTTGATGTTTTCCAGCTTCGGCATAAACTTTCTCCTGCTAGTAAGCACTTCATGAATATTTATTGTAAATATACCGTCAGGACTTGACGCTCCAGGAACACATGCGTAGCCACCCACGATATCCTATGTTTTTCACAACGAACCGGACACCGTAAAATACAAAAAGAAGGGCTCTCTGGCAAGCAATTTTAACGAAAATCTTCCCATACACCCTGACACGCATTAACCGCCGGTACACAACGCAGAAATTTGCAGTCCCTGCAAAAAAAAAAGCCCTGCAAATGCAGGGCTTTTTAACATTCAAACGGCTAACCGCTCCTAGAGCTGCACAACGTTTGCAGCAGCAGGGCCCTTAGCGCCGTCCACGATCTCAAACTGTACCCGTGCGCCTTCGGCAAGAGTTTTGAAACCTGAGGACTGAATAGCGCTATGATGCACAAATACATCAGGACCGGAATCCTGCGCGATAAAGCCAAAACCTTTCGAATCGTTAAACCACTTTACTGTTCCTTCTACCATTGCTTCTGTACTCCTTTTGTACTATGGTCCCGTTGGACCTACTTTTGATAGTGCCCGGTGCCATCACTGGCCCGGACGGGCAATACTGATGTTGTCTTCAAAGCACGAAAAAACCGCATACCCTTGTGCGGACTATGCGGTTCTGATGTGCACTCGTAATGACTACAATCGGTACTGCGCTTCAGGTGTAGAGCAATAATAACATACCATATAAAGAAAGCAACCTTTTTTTTGGGAGTCGCCAAAACCGGCCCGGCACCATTATGAACCCTCAGGCGCAGCTATAATAAATATCTGAATACGACGGTTTTGCCGACGGCCATCAGGAGTCTTATTTGAAGCCACAGGCCTGGCCGCGCCAAACCCGACTATCTCGATACGGTCGGCTTGCAGGTTCCGGGAAATTAGTTCATTTTTTACCGCACCGGCCCGACGCTCGGACAACTTCTGATTAGATGCCGCAAGGCCGATTGAATCGGTATGGCCCTCTATCCGAATACGTGTTTGCGGATAGCTGACAAGCACATCGGCAACCCGCCTGATTGCAGCCTGAGCGCCTGAATTCATTACAACAGAATCAAAACCAAACATAGAGTCAGACCTGAATGTTAAAACCAGCATATCCTGTTGGCGCTTAAACGAGATGGTCTCAGACACGGCAAGGGTGCGTTGCAGTTCTTGCTCCAGACTGTCTATAGCGTGGCCGATATTCTTACCGCCCGGGCTGCCAACAGCTGCACCTTCTTTCACGGAACCAGCATCAGTTCCGATAACCGTTCCCGGTCCAGCTCCGGCAGAGGGCCCAGTTTTTGTCTGCATTGCACAGGCACCGGCAAAAAACAGACACATAACCAACACAGTAAAATTTCTTTGCATACTCATAACAGGTTTTTTCCTTTACTCACATCAACAGACTGCTCAACAGATATACAATATAATGCAGATACTCAGTAAAATCAAACCCTTGAAAAGCGGGGTATAACACTCCGGTTTCCCGGCAGCCAATCTGCCCGACCGTATCCGCCTATGAAAGTGTTGAAAAATCAAAATCAATTTTTGACAATTGATTTCTGCAGGCGGAAACATCCTTCCCGTCCCTAATAACATCCATAACAGCATCGCTTCCGCGCGTGTCCCCGAAAAGAATTGCACCCGCCAGACGACCGTCATCTATTACAAATTTGCGGTACAGGCCTTTCTCCGGATCTTCATGCACCACGGATTCCAGCTTGTTGTCCGCGTCAATGTCGCCTGCCGCGACAAGATCTATACCCACAACTTTAAGCTTATTTGCCAGCACTGTGCCCGTGTAACTTTCGGAATCGCCTGCCATATTTAGCCCGGCGATTCTTCCCTGCTCCATGGACGCGGGCCAGACACCATAAAATCTTCCCTTATGCTCCACAACATCTCCTGCCGCGTACACATCAGCAATCGATGTTTCCATACGGTCGTTTACCTTGACGGCCTTATCGATTTCAAGGCCTGCCTGCTTTGCAAGGTCAATTACGGGTCTGACACCCGCGGAAACAAGCACCATGTCTGCCGGGATATGCTCGCCGCTTTCAAGATTAACAAAAAGGCTGTTGCCGTCACGTACGATCTCTTGTGTTTTGGCCCCGAGGTAAAACCCAAACCCCATGCCCTCCAACTTTTTCTGCAGTATTGCAGCACCCGCAACGTCCATTTGACGTGGCAGCAGGCGCGGGAAAAATTCAACCACGGTTACATCAAGACCTGCTTTGCGAAGACCGTTTCCAGCCTCAAGACCAAGCAAACCGCCGCCGATTAAAACAAGTTTTTTTGACTGTACGGCTTTTGCCCTGATTGCCTCCGCATCCTCCAATGTTCTAAGGGAATACACACCGGGACTGTCTGCGCCGCGTATGGGCGGCACAAAAGAAAAACCGCCTGTGGCAAACAAAAGTTTATTGTAAAGGTATGGAGTATCCTCATCGGTGATAACAGTTTTTGTCGCAGGATCAATTGCAACTATTTCAGTATTTAAATGCAGCTCGATGTTTCTTTCGGCATACCACTGTTCATTATGCAGGGTCATGCCTGTACCATTTTTTTCTCCGGCAAGAAATTCAGGCAGCGCTGGTATGTAGTAAAAGCCGTACTTCTCGCGTGAAAACATACAAATTGAACTGTCAGGTTCAAGCTTGCGGATATTTTCTGCAGCAGTATTTGCAGCGATACCATTTCCGATAATAATATGATCTGCCATAATCATACCCCCTCTATTTTTATAATAACTGTTTGTCTTCTATTATGGTTCGCTTTATAAGCTTTTTCAATAGTAATTTCAGAAGGCAAACATCATTGCCGACAAAAAAGCATTAGTTTTCTCCAGTCCCTTGCAGAAAGACTTGCTGCCAGTATAGTATTGTTGTTGACCCTGACGACTCCGAGATTGCTCGTAAAGCCAGATGCCAATCCGCTATGTGACATTGAATGCCGTGATGAGAGCATGCTGGTCGGACTGCAGGATTACATCGACACACAGAAACAAACAGATATCCAGATCGTTCTTCATCAAATGGGTAACCATGGCCCTGCCTACTACAAAAGATACCCGGCGGCGTTAAGAATAACTATCAATATCTCACTTCCCGAATATTGATTTCAACAAATCCGTTGTGCGCGCCGCAGGATTGGTCCTGATGCTCTTTTCCTCCTCGCCGACCATGGTAAAAAGCCCGTCCATTGCTTCGTTGGTCACGTACTCCTCGATATCAATCGACTTTTTGGGAACAAACGGCATAGCATTATATTTCGACATGATGTCGTTAAAAAGGGCTGTCGTCCCGACCTCCTGCATGCTGGAAGAAATAATCGGCTTAAAAGCGCTGAAGATCTGCTCTGAAGTTTTCCCCTTGAAAAATTCAGTCGCAGCCGTATCGCCGCCGCTGTAAATCTTCTGTGCATCTTCAATGCCCATGTCTTTAATGGCTGCGCCGAAAATAGAAGCTGCCTGCGGCGCCGCTTTTTCCGCGGCCCTGTTCATACTGAGTGTAAAATCATCAACCTGCTTTTGCATACCAAATTTGCCCAGGATGTCGACCACCTTTTGCATTGTATCCGGCAACTGAATTTTAATCGCCTGATTGCCGAAATAGCCGTCCGGCTTTGAGACCGTTTGTACTGCTTTCTCCGTACCAATTGACAGGGCCTGCTTGAAACCTACAATCAGCGTACTTTCCGCAGATACCCCGCTTCCAGCCTTTGCATTTACCAGAAACATCAGGCAGCATAGAGCGAACACAATACCAGAATACATTTTTTTCATAGCAGGCCTCCTGTTAAATTTTTAATAAAAACGAGATTTGATATAGAGCAACTATAGGCAGGGGTACTCTGGATGTCAATACAGAAGAGAGACGACAAACAGAAAATGCAGGCATACCTTTTAATAAGAAATGACTAAAGGGATGGACAGGTTTCGGCTCCATCTGCTGCAGTCCCGGTTATTGTCTTGATAAATACTGTCGGGGGATTTAGAATCGGCACTAATGCATGCGCAGCAACCGAGAGCCCGGGCAGAAGGCAATCACGCAAACGAAAGACAGGGGTAGATGATCAAATTTGAAAACATCACTATTCAGACGCAGGATCACCTGATTCTGGACAGGGTCTCGTTTGACATTGCGCAGGGCGAGAAGGCTGTTTTCTTCGGTCCGTCGGGATCTGGAAAAACAACAATTTTGATGACCCTGATCGGCGCTGCCGTACCCACAATGGGCACAGTATGGTTCGACGGAGAGCCGCTCACTGTCCAAAGCCTGCCACGACTGCGGCAGACAATGGCCTTTATCTGCCAGGAACCGGTGCTGGGTGCACCGGGAACGCGCGAAGCCCTGCTGCTGCCCTTCTCATTCCGGGCCAACCGCACCCGAATGCCCTCCGAAAAACAGATACAACAAGTTCTGGAAGACCTGTTGCTGCCCTGTGAAATCCTGGCTAAACAGACCTCCGTACTCTCAGGGGGAGAGAAACAAAGGCTAGCCGTGGCCCGGGCACTGCTCTTGGAAAAAACTTTTTTTGTGCTGGATGAAATCACCTCGGCCCTGGACCCGCAGAGCCGCCGGGCCGTGCTGAAACTCTTTAGACAACCGGAGTTGACCCTGATATCGGTATCCCACGATCCTGAGTGGCTGACGCTCTGCACGCGTTTTTTTAAAGTCGAGGGAGGTCGGGTGACAACGCAAAACAAGCCGCCGGTCTTCCGGGAAACAACAGTGTAAGGAGGAATAAACGATGCAGGTTATGGATATATCCTGGTGGGCGCTTGCCGGTATGTTCGGACTGCTGGCTGTACCCATAATAATCCTGTGCTGGACTGGAGTTCCCCTGCTGCGGCAGATGCTCACCGCTACCGTCCGCATGACCGTACAGCTGGTGCTGGTGGCGCTCTATCTGGAGTTTATTTTTCGGCTCAACAATATTTGGGTCAACAGCGGCTGGATACTGATGATGATCGTGATCGCCAACCTGAACATCACCCACAGCGCAGGTTTACGGATGCGCCGCATGTTCCCCTTCTTGCTGGCCGGCCTGGCGGCAGGAACCCTGCCGGTGGTTGGTTTTTTTGTCTGCGTGACCGTTCAGCCGGAACCTTTTTACGATGCCCGCTACCTGATTCCCATCTCCGGCATGGTACTGGGCAACTGTCTACGGGCCAACGTAATCGCGCTGGAAAGATTTTATTCCGCCATCCGCACCAACACCAAAGAGTATATAACCTACCTCAGCATGGGAGCCACCCTGCAGGAAGCCTGCCGGCCCTACCTGCGCCAGGCTTTACAGGCATCTCTGGCACCCACCATCTCTACTATGGCCACCATGGGGCTAGTATCGCTGCCCGGTATGATGACCGGTCAGATTCTGGGAGGCAGTTCGCCCATGATAGCCATTAAGTACCAGATCGCGATCATGCTGGCCATCTTCTGCGCCACGGTGATCACCGTCTTTGCCAATATCCGCTTCAGCCAGAGAGCAGCCTTTACGCCCTACGGCCTGCTGGATCCGGATATCTTTTCACACTAAAAAAAGCAATCTCTCAAAGTCTTTTAACAAAAAATCCCACCACCCACATAGCTACAACATGTTATTCCTCGTCCGATGATTTTTTTGGCAAAACCGGACTAATAATTCTAACGGGCAGCTTTATAATACCTTTGGTAATATCCAGGAGGCCTTTTGTCACAGCAGAGGTTGTGCGGGTACTTATCTGCGGATTTCCTAGCACACCATCTATTTTCAAGGGAACCCCCAGCATCGGTTTGCTCAGCCAACCGCCCACCAGTGGAATCTTGGAAAGAATCTGATTCTGAATCTGAAACGGTGTTACCAGGGCATCAAGATCAATCCTGTCACTTTCAAGATCAATAGTTCCCATAACAACCAGGGTAAATGAACTACTGATCAATACGGCCCTGCCCACCTCCAGTACCTGCCCATTAATATCACCTTCCACGTCCAAGGATTGATAAGCATACCCGCTTTTTACCATATCGGGCACGCTAAAACTGAGAAGATTTCTGAGGCTCAGGAGGGACACAATTTTCGCAATCAAACCAGATTTGTAGATGCGCCCGTCCTGAGCGTGTATTGAAAAATCCCCCTCAAGGCTATCAAGCAAAACATCCGGCTTGGCCTGTGCCCACACCGAGCAATCTATATCAACCGTACCGGTTATGAGATCCCGTTCCCCGCTTAAACAACGCACAACCTCCTGCATGGGACTTTGCTCCACCCTGGGCTGCACGTCAAGCGTGATAAGATCAGGAGTTATCAGCAGCGTTGCCGGCAATGCAACAGAGCATAATTTCGTTCCCTCGGTATTCACGGTTATTGACCTGTCGGCAAAAGAAACAATGGCGTCAAAGGGCATGCAGGTAAACACGTCCTTTTTCAGCTCGCGGGCCTTGAATCTTACCGTACCGCGCAAAGGTGTTTCCCAGAACTCCTCAGCACTACTGTCTTCACTTGATGCTTTATCGCCGAACAGTCGATTCGTAATTGCATCAACATCTACACTATCGGCATCCAGGGCAAGATCAAGAACAAAACCATCATCGGCAAAGCCGATACTGCCCTGCACCCCTGCTGAATCTTGTCCGGCAGAAAGTCCTGCTGATCCGATGGTCAACAGCTTGTCTTGTGCCGTTATTTCTGCGCTGGTAAAAGTGAAGGGCAACGTGTCAAGGGCCGGATAACCAAATTTTTCCCAGGCAAGTTTCCCGTTGGCTGAAGAGCCCCGGGGGTTTTTCTGATTAAACAGGACATTAATATCACCCTTCACCCAACCCTGTAGGAACCGGTTGTTCAGCAGCACCCGGTCAAGCGTATCTTTTTTAAGCGTACCCGCATAGGAAAGAGAAAGGAGATCCTCCTCAATTTTTATTCCAAGTTTGCACTGCGAAGCAGCATCACGAATCGTGAGTTCCTTGATGTCCAGAATGGCACTGTCCGCTGTAAGATTAAGATTGACCTTACTTTTGCCGCCCAGCACAAAATCTCCTACAACGGTCGTAGCCCCTTCACGGCTCCACGCAAATTGGGCTTTATTAATTGTAACCGGAGCACGAAGCGCCAAAATAGCAGGCAGATCAATCAAACCTTGAATACCATTAAGGGCTTTCGCTTCCAGCATGCCCCGGACATCGGCAGTTGCCGTATGTATGCCGTCAAAATATCCATCAAACGTACATGAGCCTGCCAGCTTGGCATCAAGATAGGTCAATTGAGCCTCCGACAGGGTGCACGCCTTCTGGTCCGCCTTGAGCTTCGCGCTGTTAATCGCTACCGGCCCATCAAGCCCGGCTGCAGCTATCGATACATCGTCAAGCAGGGCCTCCACTGCGATGGCCCAGCTTTCCGGCTTCGTCAGCGGACCCGCAATCGCAAGACTTTCTATCGTTACACGGCCGTCTGGCGACGCCGAAATATTTTCAATAAGTGCCTGTGACGAATCAAATGAGTCCAGCACCATGCGCAGATCACCAAGGGAAATTGTTGCCCCCTTCGCTGCTGCAGTAAAATGCTCATCATCACGAAAGCTGAAGGACAGCGATAAATCCGGGAGTATGGAGGAACCAAGACTGCCGGAAAAACCGTCAAATGAAAGCAGGTCGTCACGGTAGGTGCAGGTTCCCTGGCGCAAAACAAGCTTTGCGGGAAAAGCACGATACCTAGAGTGCAGATCTAACTCCCTAACGACTATCTCCGTACTATAGCTGTCTCCTTCCGCACGCAGCTCAAATGTTCCACTGGCTGTTCCCCGGGGATTCTTGATCAATGCAATCTCGTTGCGCACATCGACATCTGGAATCAAATGCAGCCTTCCGGGAGCCTCAGCCAAATCGAGCTTAAACTCCGCTGTTACCAGTGATGGCTTGAAATCCCGTGTCCCGTCCAGTTGGAAAGTTGCCTCCTGTATACGTGAGTTTCCAAAGCGTGCGCTGATCCCGGTAGCCGCGATGTTGCCATTGACCAGCTCAAAATCACCATCAAGCTCACGAACATCCATATCCATATCCGGCAAAGACAGAATTACATCCTCAAAACTGCCGCTGCCGCTAATAAGAATATTTTCCAGGGGATCGGAAACACCGGGGATATTGATTTTGAGAGAAAGGGCACTGAGAATACCGCGAAGATTTTGACGTATGTCAGCAGCCGGAAGATCCTTATCGGCAAAGGCCATGATTACAGCATCGCTTTTTAAAATATCAATGTCGCGAGCATCAATCTCCAGAACAGCTTTCGGATCATGGTAGGTGAGCGTAAGCGCCAGATTTTCCCACAGGGCGGACGCACAATCGGCTGAAACACGCACACCCCCCGACACCGCCACAATTTGCGCCTCAACCTTTTCAAGGGCAAGCAGGCTGCCGTCAGGAGCAGTGACATGCACAGTTCCATCATAAACAGTAAGCCCGAACATCGGTATGTCCTGCAATACCGATTCGACGAGCAAACCAAAATCTTTCTTCCGCTCTGCTGCGGTGCGAGTATCCGAAGCGGATTCCTGCCGGCCCACAGTAATCCGCACATCGGGTTCCTCAAGGTTAATGCTCACGATTTCGGGCCTGCCAGAAAACAGGCCCTTGAGTGTCGGCGACAGGTTGACCACAGGCACGCTCAACACTGTGCCGTCGGCAAAAGCTATTCGCAGGTCATGCAGCTCCAGATGCGGAAGGGGAAGCACATCCAGGCCCATGCGATCTATCTCAACATCGGCCTGCAAACGTTTGGCAAGCTCTGCGGTAATCTGCGCCCTGAAAGCCTCGAAATCGCTAAAGTGCTTTACCGCCAACTCAAGCCCAAGCACGATCAAAACAAAGGCCAAAAACACCAACAAACTTTTTTTTACAATAGTCATGCTGTTACCTTCATACGGACACACTCAGCGCACATGGTCCCTGTGCGTTAACGGACAAAACGTCTGTACTCTATTAAAACTTCCAGAAAACAAAGCCCTCTGGAGAAGCTCTATTCCACTCTTGACGGTTTATACTGCCGTCTTTATTCTGGTCAACATCTTCAAGGAGTCTGCGTTTCTGCTCAAACGTCATGGGCGTTGTTGATTCCGCTTCATCTGCATCATCAGCCTGATGCACCCCTTTAGTTCCATCTTCTTCGGTTTCAATAACGAGCTCCTGGTTTCCAAGCTCTTCCATTGTCACAGTACCGTCTTTGTCGACATCCAGCGTATCAAAGAGCCGGTCATCGGGTGCAGGAGAGAAATGCACACATGCTGTGAGAAAAAAAATAATACCAATAACAATAATTTGCTTCATACAAGACTCCCGGGGTTATAGTGTGTTTAAGTCTTCCAGCGGGTGTTTCCCGCAGATTTATTCAATGTTCACTGATCCATTTCGCAGATAAGGAGCTTACGGTCTGTGATCGAACCAATCAACAGCTTTTTACCATAGGTAACGCCAACACTGCCCGCCGATATCTGCTGCCCTGCGTTCAAATATATCTCTTCGACCAGAGCTTGCTCGCCGCCCAAATCAATACGCACTATCTGAGTCGGTGCATGGGTTCCCATGATGAAATGCATGACCAGTGCTGCGACATTAGAGTGTGCGCCGACCCAGAGCGAACCGTCTTTGGCAACATCGATATTATCAGGGGAGCTTCCCAGATCGATATACTCTGTACTGGTCACGCTTCCATCAGATGGATTAAGACCGGCAACCCGTATTCTCTTGCCGCCGGTTTCAGCAATGTAGAGTGTCGTGTAGTCAGGAGAAATATTAATACCGCCGCCCGACTGAATATCATCCACTACAACTGAATAATCACTGCCGTTGAAGTAGACAAGCTCCGTCAGTTTTTCACCGCTTTTGCGGTCAACATCCTGAGCCACATAAAACTTCCTTTCGCCAACGGCCACCAGATCGTTAGCGCGGACAATCAGCGGACTCGCAAACGTCTCCTGATGCCGGAATGCACCCGGACTCTCCTCACGATAGCGCTCAATTTTTTCCTGTCCGGTTGTGCGATCCTGAGGATGGTTGATCACAAACAAGTACCTCTGTCCGGTCTGGTCAACAAAGAGGCTGATACCATGCGGCCGCAGCTCCGGACCGCCAGCAATCGCTGAAACCGTTTCCAACGGGATGCGTGTCATGTCAAGGCGCAGGATATCTCCGGGAACCACAGGGTCACCCTTAACAAGGCCCTGCCGGTCAAACAGTGAAACATAGGCCAGTCCACGCGCGTGATCGATTTGGATATCCTCACCACTGCCGTTCAACTCAAATGCGGTACAGGTCCCTGCAAAATGCTCATCAATATCCGCATTGACCAAGCGATACAGATACAATCCCCCGCCCAAACAGATAAGTACGATAATGATAAGTGTGCTGAGAAGTATTTTTTTTAGCATGACAACCCCCTGCATTACATGATTGCACTAACTATCAGAAACTTTTTTACAAACACTGCTCCTGTCATACTACCAAACCGCGTGCTTCTAAATCTGCTATGACTTCCTCAAGTGCAAGCGCCTGCAAGCGCTTTTTCGTCTGGAGTCCGGTTTCCACATCCCAGCCTCGAGACCCATAATATTCATCCATCATTTTCTCAAACGCAGCGCGTTCAACCACGCTTCCTTTTCGTGTAATCAGTTCACCCCCCGGGCCCGGCATCATAAATTCCGGATTAAAAAGACCTAAAAACGATTTGTCCTCTTCCAGCGGCTCCGTAAAGTTAAACTCCGGAAGCACATCATGCTTTCTTCCAACCCCGATTTCTCTTCCCCGGACGGCACGGACAAGATTAAAAACCCGCTCACCCACTCGGTAGTAACTGTCCTCATCGCAATCCAGGCCGGTAACCGCTGATAACACACGGCTCTCCACCGTCGGATCGCCCACAAATCCTTCTACGCCTTCAGCGAAAATCATGGGGTAGAAAAAGTCACATCCGACTAAGGTCTCTTTTGCATATGCACGGTTCTGAATAATACAGCC
>Ga0075120_10001307_pt1 | contig 19663 bp, 19 predicted proteins | sample AntAceMetag02UKL_FD_69792 | JGI IMG/M metagenome (GOLD analysis project Ga0075120, IMG submission 69792) | Saline lake microbial communities from Ace Lake, Antarctica - Antarctic Ace Lake Metagenome 02UKL | ecosystem: Environmental > Aquatic > Non-marine Saline and Alkaline > Saline | place... | reverse complement strand
GGTGACAAGACGAAAAAATCAGAAAACCCGCCGAAGCGGGCTCTGTGTAACCAATTGTTCTCAAGGAAAAAAATGGCTCCCCGGGCCGGATTCGAACCAGCGACCAATTGATTAACAGTCAACTGCTCTACCACTGAGCTACCGGGGAACGGTCCACATGTGTGGTGTGGGTGGCCGTATAACAAAAGAATTTCGTTGTTGCCAAGCCTTTTATCAAAATAAATTGCAGCGAACCGAGAATATGGCCCAGAAAGCTTAAAAGTGACATGTTTACACCTATATGAAATCGTCGATTCAACGAACGCAGGCTCCTCCCATGGACCTGTTCCTTCCCGACCAATGTTCCATGGAGAAGCAGATGAGCAACCGGATTCGTTTTGGTTCCCGGCATATTCATCTGCCGAAGAGTCGCCTATTGCGAATCGCGCTGGGTGTTGTGCTGCTGGTTGGCGGCATTTTCGGGTTTTTGCCGATTGTCGGCTTCTGGATGATTCCCCTTGGGTTTATCGTGCTCTCTCATGATCTGCCATCGGTGCGGCGTTGGCGCAGAAGGATGACTGTGCGCTGGGGAGCCCGCTGGCGCAGACGAAGCTGACCTGGCAAAACCGAATTGAGGTAGGGTAATTGCCAAAATTACCGTCCCACCTCTTGCCATTGTGCACAATTCAATTTATGTGCTGGCGGCTGCCCTTTGACGGGTGGCGTTGGGGCCTCGTGGCGGAATGGTTACGCAGAGGATTGCAAATCCTTGCATCCCGGTTCGATTCCGGGCGAGGCCTCCAAAACTCTTTTGATCTTGCGCAGTGCGCAGCGGATTCGCTCTCCCGAGAAAAGCGATATTGTGCGTGCACCTGATCAATTGTATGCTGTGAAAATATACGCAATTTGCATAATATTGCGCAAAATTTATTCATAATGTGTAAAACATGTGGACAGATAGACTGCGCACGCGTCTTGTCTTTGGCCGAATTGCTGTGAAAACTGGCGTCTCATATATCGATGAGAGGCGAATTTCATGCTCGAATTTTTGGACCAGATGAACCGGGTTGCAGGTCACTACCGTTCCCTGATTGAACGACAGGGGTTGGAGGTGCGCCATTCTTCCGACTTTGTTCTGCTGGCGGATGAAGCCACCAATATGGGCTTTGCAGTGACCCCGCATTTCTGCCCGATGTTCAACGCGTTTTACCGCGATGAGGCATTCTGGATTGGCGTTTATGATGGCGAACAATGTGTGGCAATGCTTGCCTTCAAGCGCCAACCGCTGGGCAGCGAATCACTTGCAAGTTACATGAAACGTTCCTGGGTCAGGTATTATGCCCGGGATTCGGAAAATCCCGTCGTCTTTGCAAATGAGCAAAAGCCATTCATGGATTTGACGAGTGGTAATATGGCCTATTGCGGTGAGTTCCGCGTGATGCCGAAATACCAGCAAAAAGGAATAGGCCAGTTGTTGGCTGCCTACGCCAAACCGGCGGCATGGACCTTCTGGCCTGACACTGACATGCTCTATATCTTCATGGAGAACAAGGACGTACGCCGCGGCCTCATGGCTGCCATAGAATTGTCTATGCAGATAAAGAATGCCTTGCAATGGGTTCAGCATCCGAGCCAAGCAAAACGTGACTATTGGATGGGCGCAAGCCCACAACGCGATTTTGTAGGCTGGCTAAGGGATGAGGTTCGCAACCTAGCCGTTCCTGTGCTGAAAACGTTGCCAAAAAGGGAAAGCCTTTTGGAGTCCGTATCATGAGAACCAGCCGTTTGTATTCGAGTACAAACAGTTTGCCGTGACGCGTGGTTGTAAATTTGACCTGTTCCAGGGTGGGTTCGCCCTGGCAGGCTCTTCGGTAGGCTGCAGCCACCGCGTCGTCATTGCCGAGGTTCTTCAGTTCGGTTCGCCATCCGGAGCCCATGACCTTGCCGGCCAGTGACTTCCGGCCCACATGGGTTATGGCCGGTATGTCGGAATGGATTGGCATTCCGAACAGCACCAGATCATCGGTTAGACGCAGCAGGTATTGATGCAGATTCTCATTGATCAGGCCGCCAGTGCGTTCCCATTGTTGAAACAGATGGCGCTGAATACTGGATGTGCCTTCATCCTCAAGTGCAGAATCATTGAGAAGCTCAGTGTGGACGTCCATATATCGTTTCTTCCGCCGCCAGAAATTGCGCAATAACCCTGCCGAAAAGAGCCACGAACTGGTCCCATTCGTTAGCTGTAAATATTTCCAGATTGGTATGGCTGGATACTGTTACTGCGATGATATCACGGGACAAATGGCAACCAAAATGTTCACACATGGCGTTCAGATAGTCATGATCATTTCGATATTTGTCCGGCTCGGAAATGATCTCGTCGACAGAATGAAACTCGATTTCGTTCATGCGAGGATTTCCTGAGGAAAGCATTGTGGCGGTTCCCTTTGCGAATATCAGTGAGTTTGGTTTAGCTGAAAACTCTAGTCTTTGTCCATAACCAGATTCTTGGAACGCAGGTTTTGCAGGCTTCGATACTGTTGCTGTATCAAGCGGTGCCGTTTCTCCAGTGAAATTTTCTTGCCGAAATTTTCAATGATCATGTCCGCCGTATGGGTTGCCTGGTCAAAAAGCTCCAGATCAAGTTCGCTCTGCGGCCCCCGGTCGGAAATCAGAGTTGTGTTCGGATATCCGCTGTCAGATTGCATCGGTCCATCACCTTTCCCAGTCAGGAGCCAATCAGTGGTGATCTTGAAACGACTGGCGTATCTCGCCAGCAGTTCCCGGCGAACGCCGCGTGATCCATTTTCATGTGCCGCGTAGGTCGAATAGGGAACACCCATGGCTTCTGCAGCAAGTGCTGCCGTTGTATATCCTGCAGCTTTCCTTGCCGCCAACAATCTGCCGTTCAATTGTTCCATGCGTCTATTATGCGACCATTTCATAAGCATTGGGCGTAGAATTTTCTCGTATTCAAGCCCGAGTTCTTCAAAATGCATATTTTTGAGAACTTGCCAAGCCCGCAACGGTGTCATTGACCATTGCAATGCTCAAAAGGGGCAGAGCATGGGGATCCCGGGTAGGTCCATTGAACAGTTGAAGTGATCTGCTGGGCAGATCACTTCAAATCGGCTGGTAGGTTGTGAGCATTGGGATTCAAACAGACAATCGCGGACATATGTTCCATTGGCTCGGGTGAAAGTCCGGGGTGGCATATGCCGACAATCAACCGACCACTTCATTGCAGTTTGTGACCTGCGTGCGTTCTATTCAATGATAAGGTCGTCAACTCTGACTTCGAGTGCTTTTGCTATGGCGCATATGGCTCTGAGCGATGCTGATTTTGCACCATTCTCGATACCAAGCAGGTGGTGCTCGGAAATATCTGTCCGGTCAGCCAGATCCGTTAGGCTCATCCGACGATATTCCCGAAATACCCCAATGGGTCGGCGTCCGCTGCGTATGGCTGCAAGTACCTCGTCAGGAAAAACTTCTCGCTTCTTTTCAGCTTTTTCGTCGGCAAGATTCAGTGCGTCCTGTAGCACTCTTTGCAATGCAGTGAATTCACTTTCCGGCAAGATCACATAGCGCTCATCACTCGTCGGCAACGTAAACGTGCTGGCGTTGGCAGCTATTGTGTCTATCATGCTCATATGCAGGTTCATTTGCTTCCCTCAAGCCGCATCTGAAGCCTTGCCGAAAATGTTCAATGGTCAAAACCATTTTGACATCGCCCATATCGGGTGCCGTCGATGCTTTGTATATCCCCTGAAACAGCGCACTTTGCGGTACGCCATTTCCATTATTCTCCCGCTCCATCAAGCCACCGGAAAACTGTCCATGGCCGACTTTCGCTGGCATTCAAACCGTGCGCTTACGCTCGCAATTCGTGGCATGCGCATTGCAGGTCCCGACACGAATAGGCAGGTCTCACCTGAAATCGCATTATGTCCCAAAATGGGTTGGCTCCCACAAGCCAATACAATTTTACGGTGCTGCACACAGATTACGCTTTTAGCATACTCCTTTCTGCCGTGGATGATCAAGTAATCCTGACAAAAAATACGCGCCTCACAGATCAGGCTCTGCAGGCCTTTCAATGCAACTGGCGGGAAATGGTTTTAGTAGATAGAATTAGCAATTCTGCAGCCCGGCCAACGGGTTGCCAACAGGCATTGAGCAGATCGCCGGGTAGGTGATCGTTCATGGTCTCGGGTATTGCCAGGTATTGCCTGATTCTTTCAGAAATTTTTAACGGGCCCATATGCTCTGCTAACCGCAAAAACCGGCCCAAATGGAAAATTTCGGGGTATAATGGGAGAAAGGCATTCTACCGGGCTTTGATTGCTTGAATACTGGTGTTGTCGCGATTAAGACGCATGGCAGATAAAACGGAGAGTTTGCATGACCATCGATTTCAAGCTGGCGCGTCTCAAAATGGTGGACAATCAGATCCGCACCACGGATGTGACATCCCATTTGGTACTGGATGCCTTTCTGTCGGTTGAGCGGGAAAAATTTGTCCCGACCAAACTCAAGCCACTTGCCTATATTGACGATGATCTGCGGATTTCCGGTCATCGGGAAGGGGAGGTGGACCGTTACCTCATGGAGCCATCGCCTCTGGCCAAGCTTCTCCAACTGGCGGATGTAAAGCCTGACGATGTCGTACTCGAAGTTGGCTGCGGCTGTGGCTATGTGTCTGCATTGCTCTCCGAAATGGCCGGTTCCGTCGTGGCGCTTGAAACAGACGAAGCACTTGCGACGAATGCTGCTGACACGCTTTCACTCCTTGGGTATGACAATGTTGCCGTTGTCACCGGGCCTCTGAACGAGGGCTACAAGCCGGAAGCGCCCTATGACGTCATTTTTATTGGTGGTTCGGTGGAGCAGGTGCCGCAAAAGCTTCTAGAGCAGCTCAGGGACGGCGGACGTCTTGTCGTTGTCGAAGGCCAGGGCAATGCATCAAAAGCCAATCTCTATGTGCGGGAAAATGGCCACACAGCGGCAAGGCGTGGTTTCAACACCTCCGTCAAACCGCTGCCCGGTTTTTCGAAATCGCAGGTATTTGAATTTTAGGTACGACCTGTTAAGGATTGTCGTGTTTTATGGTTAACAATACTTATGATTGCAGGCGTTACAGCGTAGTATTGCCGGTTGCGCCATTCGTCATGAAAATTGAGTCAAATGTGGATAGGTTTGCCATCAGCGCGTGTTGAACAGCTGTTTTTCGAGGGAATTGGGTTTTGTCAAGTTTGAGTCGTCGTCTGTTGTTTTCCGTCGCACTGAGCGTCGCAGCATTTGCTCCCCTATCTGCCAGTGCCGAGACAATTCTTGGAGCAATGGCTGAAGCCTACACCAACAATCCGGACCTGAATGCCGCCAGAGCGGGATTGCGGGCAACGGATGAAGGTGTAGCAATCGCAAAGTCCGGTTATCGTCCAACAATTTCAGCAACAGCGAATGCCACGAGGACTTCCACGCATCTGGGTGGTACGAATGTCGATATACAATCAAATTCTGCTTCTGTCGGTGTTTCGTTTACGCAATCATTGTTCGACGGCTTTCAGACCAAGAACAATGTGCGGGCAGCCGAAGCAAATGTGTTCGGTGGTCGGCAAGACCTGATTAACACGGAAATGTCAATTCTTCTGTCTGCTGCACAGATCTACGCAAATGTCGTGCGCGATCAGAAAATCGTCCAGGTCCGCAAGCAGAACCTGCAATTCCTTCAGGAACAAAGGAATGCGTCACAGGCCCGTTTCGATGTGGGGGAAGGAACGCGAACGGACATTTCACTTGCGCAGGCGCAACTTGAATTTGCCCGTGCGTCATTGCTTGCCGCGCAGGCACAGTACAAGTCGAGCATTGCAGTCTATGTGCAGATCGTCGGGAAAGCGCCAAAGAATCTCAAGGCACCAACTGCGGCGCGGAACATTCTGCCGTCATCCGCTGCGGCAGCCGTGCAGATCGGTTTGCGCGAGCATCCCAGCATATTGAGTGCACAATATGCAGTGGATGCGGCTGGGTTCACTGTTAGATCATTTGAGGGAACTCTGCTGCCGAGTGTTTCGTTGAACGGTTCAGTGAACCATTTTGACGGAGGCTCCTCCGAAGGCAAGGTTTCGGCCAATCTTAATGTACCCATTTATCAGGGGGGCGCTGCATCGGCACGGGTCCGCCAGTCAAAGGAAACGCTTGGGCAGGCAAGAATCCTGGTGGATTCAGCGCGTCGGCAAGTCGAGCAGAGCATTTTGACCGACTGGGCGCAGCTTGAGGCCTCGAATGCATCCATTGCGGCCAACCGGGCACAGGTCAGTGCTGCGCAATTGGCGCTGGAGGGCGTCGGTGAAGAGCGTAAAGTAGGTCAAAGCACAACACTTGACGTTCTGGAAACGCAGTCGAATGTCCTGTCCGCACAGGAAGATCTTGCCCAGTCACAACGCGATGCCGTGGTTGCCAGCTATTCTCTGTTGAATTCAATGGGACGGCTGACCGTGCAGCGTCTGGGACTGCGTGTTGCAGGTTACAAGCCGGAGCAGCATTACAAGGCTGTCAAAGACAAATGGTTTGGCCTTCGCACGGTAGATGGCCGTTAGAAACATACGGCTATTCTGACTTGACTCGATCCGCTGTCGCCGTAGCGGGCATTTGCCAAGGGCCTGCAACGGTTGACATTGTTTGTCTTCTGGCCTTCTGCCAATCCTCAGGCCCGACGGGAAAGCGTTTTACGCTCCCGCCAAGTGCTTGGGCGTCACAGGCTCATCATTAAACTGTGTACCGTGAATGGCATTTTGCCGCTTGGGATTCTTTTCTGCATTTCAATAGCATAGACTTGTGTATGTGATTCGGGTTCCGCCTTGCGGCGACGCCCGAGCGAAAAGCGGCAAATCTCGAGGAACGATATGGCACAGGCAAATGTGGCGCGTGAGCCAAGTATGGAAGAAATACTTGCTTCCATTCGCAAGATCATTGAAAGCAATGAGGATACGGCGGAGACTGCACCCGAGGCGATTGCCTCTGACCGACCTGCCGCAGGTTCATCGATATTCGGTGCGCGTGAAGCTGAGGCACCCATCAGCGTTATAAATGCTGCACCGGCGTTTCGCGCCCCTTCATTGGGTGAGGCATCGCGCACGACCTTTTCCGGGGCCACGACGCCAAAAACCAGCGCGCCAACAACGACTCCGCCAACAACGTCATCGGTAACATCGACTTCGGCATCATCAATTCCGGCAACCGCTGCTTCAGCGCCATCTGCGCCGGCAGTTACCAGAAGTTACTTTACTGCAGAAGACAAGAAGACCGGTCCGACAGGAACTGATCGTCCGCTTGGCGATAAAAGCACCGTTGAGGCCAATAGCGCCGCAGCAAGGTCCATTGTCTCGCCAAAGGTGTCGCCCGCAGCAGCGCCTGATGTAGAAGCTTCAACACCCTATAAAAGCAGACAGTCTGAAGGATTGGTAAGCGGTGACAAGATTTCGGCTACCGCTTCCGCTGTTGCAGCCGCTCCACCAGCGCCGGAAATCGCGAAAACAGATCCCGTCGCAACAGTGAGAAAAGAACAGATGCCCACCAACACATCTGCCCAGGCGGCGCCCCGTCGGGAAGAGGCGCTCATCTCGGATGAAGGGCGTGCCCTGATCTCAGCTGAAGCGGGAGCCAAGGTGGCCGCTTCCTTTGGCAACCTCAATCATGCCGTTTCGAATGGACCGACGCGTTCGTTTGACGAGATTGCCGAAGAAATGCTTCAGCCGATGTTGCAGGAATGGCTGGATGATAATCTGCCTACTCTGGTGGAGCGTCTTGTCCGTGAAGAAATCGAACGGGTGGCGCGAGGACGCTGATCTTCGCAGGCCTTGCAACACGTTACCATTTACCTGATTCGCAATGGCTCATTGCGCATTTGGCTTGAGCGGATTTTGATCTGCAGACAAATCGCCTTTTTCGATGCGCAGCAATGCTGCCGTCAGTGCGATTTCCTCCAAATGACATTTCCTGCCGGTCGCTTGATGACGCGCGTGGGCGCGCCAGCCGGGGATTTGGCTTGAATGGTGTTGTCGGTGCGGGTACACCAACTTCAACATTCCCTTATTGATGGCTGAAAACATGCTCGAAAAAAACTATAATGCTGCCGAAAGCGAACCTGAAATCGCCAAGCGCTGGGAAGATGCCGGTGCTTTCAAGGCCGGTGCGGGCGCCAAAGAAGGCGCAGAGACTTTCAGTATTGTCATTCCGCCACCCAATGTGACTGGCTCGCTGCATATGGGCCACGCTTTGAACAATACGCTGCAGGATATTCTGGTTCGCTTTGAGCGGATGCGCGGCAAGGATGTCCTGTGGCAGCCGGGTATGGACCATGCCGGCATTGCGACACAAATGGTTGTCGAACGCCAGTTGATGAAAGTACAACAGCACCGTCGTGACATGGGGCGTGAAAAATTCATTGAAAAGATCTGGGAGTGGAAGGCCGAATCGGGTGGCACGATTTTCAACCAGCTTCGCCGCCTGGGCGCTTCCTGTGACTGGTCGCGCGAGCGCTTCACTATGGACGAGGGTCTGTCAAAAGCTGTTCTGGAAGTCTTTGTCACCCTCTTCAGGCAGGGGCTGATCTACAAGGACAAAAGACTGGTCAATTGGGATCCCAAGCTGCTGACCGCCATTTCGGATCTGGAAGTCGAGCAAGTCGATACCAATGGGCATTTGTGGCATTTGCGCTATCCATTGGAGGAGGGGGTTACCTACGAACACCCGATCGCTTTTGACGATGATGGCAACCCGAGTTCCTGGGAGACCAGGGATTATCTGGTGGTTGCCACCACCCGTCCTGAAACCATGTTGGGCGATTCCGGAATTGCCGTTCATCCCGACGATGCACGCTATGCGGCGATTGTCGGCAAATATGTCGTGCTGCCACTGGTCGGTCGACGCATTCCGATTGTCGCGGATGAATATGCGAACCCCGACGAGGGGACGGGCGCTGTGAAGATGACGCCGGCGCATGATTTCAATGATTTTGAGGTTGGCAAGCGTGCAGGTCTGCGCGCCATCAATATCATGACTCGTGATGCGCATATCACGCTCAAAGACAATGAAGACTTTCTGGAAGGGCTCGACAGTTCAGATGAACTGACACGGACTTTGGAAGACTATGAAGGCGGTGAGCGTTTTGCCGTGCGCAAAGCCATTGTCGAACGCATGGACGAACTTGGCCTACTCGACAGGATCGAAGACCACAAGCATATGGTGCCGCATGGTGATCGTGGCGGCGTTCCCATCGAACCGTTCCTGACGGATCAATGGTATGTCAACGCCGCCGTTCTGGCTGAGCCGGCCATTGCCTCGGTTCGCGAGGGACGCACCAATTTTGTTCCCAAGACCTGGGAAAAGACCTATTTCGAGTGGATGGAGAATATCCAGCCCTGGTGTATTTCCCGGCAGCTTTGGTGGGGACACCAGATTCCCGCCTGGTATGGGCCCGATGGCCATATATTTGTCGAGTATTCTGAAGCGGAAGCCGCGGCTGCGGCGCAGGCCCATTACGGCGCGCCGACTGCGTTGGTGCGCGATGAAGATGTGCTTGATACATGGTTTTCGTCGGCCTTGTGGCCATTTTCAACCCTGGGCTGGCCTGACCAGACAGCAGAACTGGAAAAATACTATCAGACTGACGTTCTGGTCACCGGTTTTGACATCATATTCTTCTGGGTTGCCAGAATGATGATGATGGGCCTGCATTTCATGAAAGATGATGAGGGCGTGCCGATCGAGCCCTTTCACACCGTTTATGTGCACGCGCTGGTGCGCGACAAAACGGGTGCCAAAATGTCCAAGTCCAAGGGCAATGTCATCGATCCTGTAGAGCTGATGGACGAATATGGTGCCGATGCACTGCGCTTTTCCTTGGCGATCATGGCAGCGCAGGGGCGCGACGTGAAACTGGATACCCAGCGTATTGCCGGGTATCGGAATTTTGGCACCAAACTTTGGAACGCCACGCGTTTTGCCGAGATGAATGGCGTTGCCATTCAAAGTGATTTTGATCCGCTCAAGGTCAATTTGACGATCAATCGCTGGATTTTGACCGAACTGTCGCGTGCGGTGCGTGATGTTACGGTTGGAATTGAAACCTATCGCTTCAATGAAGCCGCATCAGCGGCCTACCGCTTTGTGTGGAATCAGTTCTGCGACTGGTATCTGGAATTGTTGAAACCGGTGTTCAGCGGTGAAGACGAGGTTGCAAAACGCGAGGCACAGGGTTGCGCTGCCTATGTTCTTGAAGAGATCTACAAACTCCTTCATCCCTTCATGCCCTTCATGACTGAGGAATTGTGGGGCCAAAGATCCGGTCAGAAAACCCTGCTGTGTCATTCGCAATGGCCAACCCCGGGAGATCTGGACGAAGCAGCAGCTGACGAAATCAACTGGCTGATTGACCTCGTGTCCGGGCTTCGTTCTGTGCGGTCCGAAATGAATGTGCCGCCGTCTGCGACGTCGCCGCTGATTGCGGTTGGAGCAGACGATGAAACCTGCGCGAGATTGCTGCGGCACGATCCAGCCATCAAACGACTGGCCCGGGTCGAGGATATTGTTCTTGAAAGCGAAGCGCCCAGAGGATGTGCCCAGATCGTTGTTGGTGATGTAACCTACAGTTTGCCGCTTGGAGCCCTCATTGATCTGGCAGCAGAAACAGCGCGTCTTGAAAAGGCACTGGCAAAAATTTCGGCTGATCATGCCAAGATTGGCAAGAAGTTGCAGAACGAAAAATTCGTCGCCAATGCCCGTCCCGAGATTGTTGCGGCAGAACGTGAGAAATTGGCGGAACTGGAAGGTCAGATGAAGAAATTCACCACGGCCTTGAAACGCGTTGAGGATGCCGGCTAACGCACAACCATATGGCGAAATTGAATAATTAAAGAGACCAGATTTCATTCTGGTTCCTTTTTTTGTGCTCCGAAATGGACTCTGATCGCGAGTTGTGACGATTTCGCAACACTTTTTCAGTAAAGATTTGCTAAGATCGCTGTTCAACGTTGTTGCCAATTTCCCGCCACAAACCGGGCGCATCCGTTTGTCTGTGAACGGGGCTGGACGATTTACTCTTTACCTTCTGAGGATTCAAATGGACGTTAAAACCATCGATAAATCAAAGCTGCCCAGCCGCTACACCACTGTAGGTCCTGCACGTGCACCGCACCGTTCATACCTTTATGCGATGGGGCTTACCTCGGAAGAAATCAATCAGCCGCTGGTCGGTGTTGCCAGTTGCTGGAACGAGGCTGCACCGTGCAATATCTCCCTGATGCGTCAGGCGCAGGTTGTTAAAAAGGGCGTGGCCGCAGCCAAAGGCACCCCTCGTGAATTCTGTACGATCACGGTTACCGACGGGATCGCCATGGGTCACCAGGGGATGAAATCCTCACTGGTATCGCGTGATGTGATTGCTGATTCGGTCGAGCTGACCATGCGTGGCCATTGTTATGATGCGCTCGTCGGACTGGCTGGGTGTGACAAATCACTTCCCGGCATGATGATGTCCATGGTGCGTCTCAATGTGCCTTCGATCTTCATCTATGGTGGCTCGATCCTGCCCGGCACTTTCCGTGGTCGCCAGATCACTGTGCAGGACGTATTCGAGGCTGTTGGCCAACATTCGGTTGGTGATATGTCTGATGAGGACCTTGCTGAAATTGAACAGGTTGCATGTCCGTCCGCCGGTTCCTGCGGTGCGCAGTTCACCGCCAATACAATGGCAACCGTTGCCGAGGCCATCGGCCTGGCTTTGCCCTATTCCTGTGGTGCCCCGGCCCCTTACGAATTTCGCGACCGTTTCAGTTTCGCCTCGGGCGAGAAGATCATGGAACTGATCGCACGCAATATCCGGCCGCGCGATATTGTGACGCGCAAAGCGCTGGAAAATGCAGCAACGGTTGTTTCCGCCACTGGTGGGTCAACCAATGCAGCGCTGCATTTGCCCGCTATCGCTCATGAATGCGGCATTGAATTCGATCTGTTCGATGTGGCCGAAATCTTCCGCAAGACGCCCTATATCGCCGATCTCAAGCCGGGTGGCCGCTACGTTGCCAAGGACATGTTTGAAGCCGGTGGCATTCCACTCCTGATGAAGACCCTTCTGGAACACGGTTATCTTCATGGTGATTGCATGACGGTTACCGGTCGTACCATTGCCGAAAACATGGAATTTGTGAAATGGAATGACGAGCAGGATGTCGTGCGGCCTGCAAACAATCCCATTACACCGACGGGCGGTGTTGTTGGGCTGAGAGGCAATCTTGCTCCGGAAGGGGCGATTGTGAAGGTCGCAGGAATGGCCAAGCAGACATTTACCGGCCCGGCGCGCTGTTTTGATTCCGAAGAAGCGTGTTTCGAAGCGGTTTCGGCACGCAGCTACAAGGAAGGTGAAGTCATTGTCATTCGCTATGAGGGACCAAAGGGTGGTCCTGGCATGCGCGAAATGCTCTCGACAACGGCGGCATTGTACGGGCAGGGCGTTGGCGACAAGGTTGCGCTGATAACAGATGGACGCTTTTCCGGCGCGACACGTGGATTCTGTGTGGGCCATGTGGGTCCTGAGGCTGCGGTTGGTGGTCCGATCGGACTCATTCAGGATGGGGACATCATTGAAATTGATGCAATCAAGGGCACCATTGAGGTGCGCCTCACCGATGACGAACTTGCAGAACGACGCAAGGCCTGGCAGCCACGCGAGACGGATTATACCTCCGGGGTTCTATGGAAGTACGCTCAAACGGTTGGTACGGCCCGGTTGGGTGCGGTGACGCATCCGGGCGGAGCGAAAGAAAAACAGTGTTATGCGGATATCTGATATGATGTTTGGGCGCGTCTTTGCCTGCTTTTTATATGTGACGCTTGGAGCGTCCGGGTCAGCTTATGCCTTTGACCTGGACGCCGGCGTAACCGAGAAATCCGGTCCGCTTGTCTTGTTCAAGTTCGGATTTTTCTCCTATAAAAGCGGCAAGAAGGATGATGCGGTCGAAGCCTATCGACATGCTGCACAGCAGGGCCATCGCGGCGCGCGCTGGGCTCTGGCCAATATGTATGCCGCTGGCGATGGTGTTGTTGAAGATGATTTTGAAGCCTTCAAGATTTATGACAAGATTGCCCGTGACGGCATAGAGCCTGGCTCCAATGAATCCGGCTATTTTGCAAATGCCCTGGTTTCTCTGGCCTCCTACTATCGGCGTGGCATTCCCAACTCTCCAGTTCAGCCAGATCTTGCCCAGGCCCGGCAATTGTATTTTCAGGCGGCTTCCGTTTTCGGTATTCCGGAAGCCCAGTTTCAGCTGGGCCGCATGACACTGGTAGGAGAGGGTGGCAGACGCAATCCCCGTCAGGCCAAGAAATGGCTTAACCGGGCCCGCAAATCCGGTCATCCGGGTGCTGCGGCGCTGTTTGGTGACACGATCTTCCAGGAAGGCCACACAGTGCGTGGTCTTGCCTATATGACAGTGGCACTGGAGCGTTCCAGATCCGGTGATCGCGACTGGATCAGATCAATCCAGGAGGAAGCCTTTTCCATTGCCGATGAGGCTGACCGGCGCACAGCCATGGCGATGGCGGAAAACATGCTGACCAAAGGTGGCAACTGACCACATCCCGCAGGGCGTTCAGTCCAGAACGGATTTGGGGAAATAGAACGAAACCACCCAATTTGGCATATCGACGATTTCCGAGATGCGAAGATCACCGGCAACACTTGTCAGCATATAGGCGTCGACCGCTGATACCTTGTTTGTGGCGCATATCCAATCGATCATCTGTCGCACAGCATCACGGGCGGCTTGCATGAGATCGGGGCCAATGCCTGTTGTAACGCGATACCCTTTACCATCGATATGATTGGTGACAGGTCCGTCCGTTTCCAGACGCGGAAAGGCGAAGTTGGCATTCTTGATCAGGTCGATCTTGATTTCGACATCCATGGGACTTTCAATGGCTGTGCCGCAGACTTCACCATCCCCCTGGGCTGCATGGGTATCGCCCAGTGAAAGCAGCCCACCCGCAATCTCGACCGGCAGATAGAGCGTAGACCCCTTGCAATTGTCGCGAATGTCCAGGTTGCCGCCGACGCGACGGGGCGGAACGACACTATGCAGGCCGGTTTCAGCCAGTGCCAGACCAATGGTTCCGACAAAGGGTTTGAGCGCAACCTGACCCATGGGTGAAAAGGCGGCCGGCCGCTTCAGGTTCTTTTCATAGTTCCAGATGTGCAATGCCGGATCCGGGAAGTCATCTGCTAGCAGGCCAAATCCCGGAATGTTCGCCGTCCAGCCCCAACCAGACGGGTGGAAATCGAGAAAGGTGATGGCCACTGCATCACCGGGCTCTGCACCGTCAATATGAATTGGGCCGGTCACGGGGTTGACCTGCTCGAATTTCAGCGCGCGCAGATCATCGAGTGTTGAGCCTGCGTGAAGTTGGCCGCCAGATGCATCGATCGTTTCGATGGCTATGGTCTGGCCCGGCGTGACACTGAGTGCGGGTGCAAGAGAATTGTCCCAGCCAAAGTGATGGTGGTGCTTGTGTATCGTATGATTGCAGACCATGGCCGTTTACTCCATTTCATGTTTTTCGTTTGAGGACCTCTTCGATTTCGCGATTCCCCATGATTCCATTTGGTAGAAACGCCATGACGGCGACGATGACCACCCCCAGGAGCAGGCCTGACAGGCCAAGCATCTGGGGCAGTTTTATCGACAGCAGCGTCGGGCCTGTTTCAAGCCAGCGCACAATTTCGAGGCCGATTGTAATCAACAATGTGCCAAACACGGCACCGGTTACACTGCGCAATCCGCCCAGGATCAGCATGGCGACGGTCAGGAATACGAAGTTGAAATAGAACGGTCGCGCCGAGATCGTACCGAGAAAAAATGCGTAGGCTATGCCGGCTGTGGCAAAAAACAATGTGCCCACGACCCAGGCGATGAGCCTGATACGGTAAACATTGACACCCATGGCCCTGGCGCCAACCTCGTCATCAGCGCAGGCCCGCAGTTGCACACCAAGTGAACTCTCGCGAAACAGACGCGCCACGAAGATGGCGACGATTACGAGGATGGTGATATGCGGCAAATCAAAGATCTTGGGGATTCCGAAGAAGGCCTGATTGCCTTTGAAAATGTCCGTCCTGTGCAGAAAAATCGAATGCACGATAACGAGAATGGCGATGCTGACAATGGTGACACCGACACCGGTGAGGCGGGCGATGAACAGGCCGGTCAGAAGGCCCAGAATACCTGTGATGCCGAGTGCAAGCAGAGCGGAGACGATGGGGGATAATTCAAATGCATTCAGTCCCCAGGGGGCAAGGGGCAATGAAATTGCTTTCATCGCAGCCGGAGTGACGCAGATGGCGGCGACATAGGCCGCAATGCCCATGAAGGCCGAATGGGAGAAACTGGTGATATTGGCGTTGCCCATGAAGACCTGCAAACCGACGACCACGAGGAGGTTGACGAATGTGGCATAAAGAATGCGCGCCTGGTAACTCTCACCCCAGATGTAATAGGCACCGACAAGCGCCAGTATGATGAGGCTCAAAACGGCACTGCCGATCAAGCCGTCCCGCTGACTTTTGTTCAGGGACCAGTTCATCAGATCTTGTCTCCTTTATCCAAAGCGGGCGACAGAATACCATCCGGTCGCCAGATGAGGATAAGTGCAACGAGTGTAAAGACGGCAGCCTGTGCCATGCCGCCATAGCTTTGGGGCAGAAGCACCAGAACGGCGACTTCGGTAATGCCCAGCAGAAACCCGCCAAGGACAGCACCCGGCAGACTGCCGAAACCGCCAATCACACAGGCAACGAAGGCAGTGAGAACCGGGTCGAAGCCCATGTGGGGTGCGACGCTGCCGCGCCTTGCCATGATGAAGATGCAGGCCAGTCCTGCCAGCAGGCCGGAGATGGCGAAGGCACCGGCGATAACCCGGTTGGCGCGAATACCGCACAGACGCACCATTTCAAAATCCAGAGCCGCGGCGCGCATGGCGACACCAAGCGTTGTCTTGCGCAGAAAAAGCATCAGCAAACCAATGGCTATAATGGTTGCGCCCGTTTCATAGATTTGCAGTGACGATACACGGATGTTGCCGAAGGTCAGTGTCTGGTCAAGAAAGATGAACTGGGTCGCGGCCATCGGGCGCGGGGAGCCAAGCAGCAAAAACAGATTCTGCAGGACAATGCTGACCCCGAATGCGGTCAAAAGCCCGGTGGTCAAATCGGCGCGACGTACCGTGCGGAAGGCAACGCGTTCAAGAACGACTGAGGCCAAAACGCAGAAGGCAAGGACACCAATCATCAATACCCACGGATTTGCCGTCAAAAGGGTTGCGACAATGATCATGGAGTAGCCGCCAAATGCGATAACCTCACCATGGGCGAAATTGACCAGCCCCATGATGGAAAAGACAATCGCCAGACCCAATGCAATCAATGCATATTCGGCACCAAAACTCAGTGCGTTGAGGACTTGCTGGATAACATAATCCATCAGCGGTGCACTCCTGTAAGTTCATCAACCAGTTTGGTGCCGTCGCCAAATTTGCTGGCGTCGCCATGACTGGAGATTGTTCCGGTGTTCAGCACATACACATAGTCCGAAACCTCGATGGCCGCGCTGGCGTTTTGTTCGACCAGCAAAATTGTCATGCCGCGTGTTTTCAGGTCCCGTATGATTTCAAATATTTTTGCCGTGATCTGCGGCGCAAGGCCAAGAGAGGGCTCATCCAGCAACAGAATTCTGGGATTTGATACAAGCGCCCGGGCGATTGCCAGCATCTGCTGTTCTCCACCTGACAATGTTCCGGCCCGTTGGCTGCTTCTTTCGCCCAGCACTGGAAATTGGACGAACCATGCGGCGATATCGGCGGTCAGCTGTTTCTTGTCGCGCCGGGTGGCGCCACCCATGATCAAATTGTCATAAACGGTCAGATTGGCGAAGATGCGTCGTCCTTCCGGAGAAAGGGCGATACCCAGTTTGCAACGCTCTTCGATCGAGAGCCGCGAAATATCCTTGCCATCAAGGCGGATCGTGCCAGTCGCGCGGGCTGTGCCGGTGATGGACGACAGTGTCGACGTCTTCCCAGCTCCATTTGTCCCCAGAAGGGTCACGCATTTGCCCTCGGGGACATTGATGTCGATTCCGTGCACGGCCTCAATGGGCCCATGGAATACCTTCAACGATTCAATCTGCAGCATGGTTTCCATTCCGAAGGTGGTTTCCCCCCCCGGGGGGATGATCCCGGGGGAGGTGTTGTCATTGCGCCTTAAGGCCAGGCTGGAACATTGGCTGGAATTTCCTGGCTTAGAACAACGCGTTTGCCATCCTTGAATCCGATAACCGGAATCTCACGCAGCGCGTAGCTGTTTGTACCGTCAAAGGTGATGGTTTCCACCGACATGACTGGGATTTCCTTGGCGCTACGGATAGCTTCACGAATAGCCACCGGATCAGTGGAGCCGGAGGCCTTGACGCCATAGGCAACAATCTTGATCATGTCGGCACCAAGCGAGGGAAAGAGACCGCTTACCTTTATGTCTATCTCGGCGCATTGCTTCTGGAATTCGTCGATGCGGCTGCCGGGCACTGCAGGTGCCAAAGTGCCGAAGAATACCTTGTCCAGAACGGTCGGGTCATCACCTGCCAGGGCGTCCAATGACGGATCGTCGAAGCCGTCGGAACCGACAACCCAGGCATCAAGGCCGGCAGAGCGCATCTGCCGGATCAAAATGCCGATATCCGGCATTGCCCAGGAAATATAAACGGCGTCCGGTGCGGGATCGAGCGCCTTGAGTTCGGCGATCTGCGGGCTCCAGTCCGTGGTGCCGGAACTGTAGTTCAAGGTGGTCTGCAGCGTGCCGCCATTTGCCTCGATCACTTCGGCAAACCATTGCGGGGTCCTTGCTGACCATGAACCACCTTCATCAGAGGTAAAGATAGCGACATTCTTGACGCCTTGTGAAAGCGCGTAATTCGCGGCTGCGGCTGCTGTGTAGGGATCGGGCGCGACATTGGTGAGAAAATTGTCAACCACACCGCTATGCATTTCAACCTGTGTGCTTTGCGATTGGATAACCGAAACGCCCTGTGCGCCGGCAATTTGCGCCACAGGAATCATGGTGTCGGAAAAAGGAATGGTGCCCAGCGCGACAATGCCTTCGCCGAGGAATTTCTCGGTCAGGGAAATCGCGGTCTGCGTATCGGAGCCCGTATCCTGAATGAGCAGCTCGAACTTCTTGCCATCGACACCGCCTTCACGGTTGATCATCTCGGCCATGCAGCGCGCGCCGTCCACTTCGTTATAGGCTGCAAAATCACCGGTCAAAGGTACCGGCAATCCGATTTTGATCACGTCTTCAGCCAGCGCTCCCGCCGTCATGAATCCAATGGACATTGCTGTGGAAAGCATAAGTGTTTTTATAATGTATCGTTTTTTCATTTGTTCCGCTCCTGTTGGTCTTTGTTGCCTTGCCCTAGATAGGCATTGATGACCTCCTGATTTTTCGTGACATCTTGCGGCAACCCGGAGGCCAACAGGCTGCCCATATTCATGACTGTCAGCTTCTCGCAAGCAGACATGATGAATGTCAGATCGTGTTCGATAAGGACAATGGCGCACGGATGTCTTTCGCGCAGCCAGGTCAGGTTTTCAAAGAGTGCACCGGTTTCTTCAGAATTCATGCCTGCCGCCGGCTCGTCCAGCATCAACACCTTGGGGCGCAGGGCCAGTGCACGCACGATCTCCAGTCGTCGCATCTGCCCGTAGGGTAAGCTGCCCGGCGCCTCTTCAAGGGATTTACGCAGTCCGAAGCGATCGATTGCATCTTCGATCAGGGCAGGGTCGCTTGCACCCTTGTCTCGTGCATGGATCTCGGCAACTTCAATATTCCGTCTGACCGAAAGATTGCGGAACAGGCGCAAATTTTGAAAGGTCCGCGCTATGCCCAGCCGTGCGCGGGCCTCTGCGGCCATCTTGTGGATTGGCACATCATCGATGATGATTTCACCGCTGCTGACGGACAGGAGCCCGGAGATCAGATTGATCATCGTCGTCTTGCCTGCCCCGTTCGGACCGATCAGACCGTGGATTTCATTGTTTTCCACCGTGAAGGTCACGTCATCGACGGCTTTGACCCCTTCAAAATTCTTCGAGACGTTCTGGATCTGCAGCATTTCAATAAACGCCTTTGTAGCGGTCACACTTTTCAGACCATTCGAGGCCTTCAAGTTGTGCGAGTTCTCCGCGCTTGTGCGCCACATAAACATCTACAAATTCATCGGTGAACCAGTTGCGGACGACATCGGAGGCACTGAAAAGGTCGAGGGCCTCGCTCAGGCTTTGCGGCAATCGCTTGAATCCCATTTCGGCAAGCTCCTGCGTGTTTTTTAAAGACAGATCCTGCTGCGTTGGCTCTGGTGGTTCGATCTTGTCTTTGATGCCTTGCGTGCCGGCAAAAAGCAGAGCTGCAAAGGCAAGATGCGGACTGCAGGCGGCGTCGACGGCCCGTATTTCAAAATTGTACTGACCTGCCCGGGTCTTCTCATCCCTGGCAGAGACCGGGCAAATCCTGACCGAGGCTTCTCGGTCACGGTATCCCAGATTGTTGAAAGCTGCGCTCCAGCGATGCGGGGTCAGGCGC
>Ga0075120_10001303_pt1 | contig 19719 bp, 16 predicted proteins | sample AntAceMetag02UKL_FD_69792 | JGI IMG/M metagenome (GOLD analysis project Ga0075120, IMG submission 69792) | Saline lake microbial communities from Ace Lake, Antarctica - Antarctic Ace Lake Metagenome 02UKL | ecosystem: Environmental > Aquatic > Non-marine Saline and Alkaline > Saline | place... | reverse complement strand
GCTTTTCCTGCATGCCCTATCACTGTTGAAGAAAACATGATAGCAATACAGATGGAAATGATCGAAACTATCCTTTTAAATTTCATGCACACCTCCCTAATTAAATAATTAAAACTATTAGTATTTATGGCCTGATTATTTTTTAAACCTTGATCGTAATATATTAATGAAAAACATATGTACCTGGTTTTCCCTGAGGCAAATACCCCCCCCATTTTTTTAGACCATCAAAGAACATCCAAATGCTTAGCCCCTCTTTGCCGGTCACATATTACATCTTGATAAACAGGCCCCATAAATCAATATCTTGTTATATAATTTTATGGCGCTCATACAATTTTCGCTGCATGCAAATTTATTTATTATAGCAATCTTTGTACCAGTGTCTTGAATAATTTTATAACTATTTGAAAATAAAAGAAAGTTTTATTAATAAACATACAAATAGACAGAGCCAGATTATATTTGATTCACTTATAAATCACATATACACAGCTAAATATTTAAAATAATTGAATATATAATACGATTTAAAAATGAATCAGATTTATAGCTATCCAAACCCTTAAAAGAAAGGCTTATCCACATGCCTGATACAAAAACGGATCGACGCTACTTTTTTGTAATAGCAAGTCCGTGCTTTTTAAATTTTCTGACCACAGATGGCTGACTGATCCCCAAAAACCTGGCTGCCTCCCTGGTGGTAAGACATTTCATCGCTGCCTGCATCAACATTTCATTTTCAACGGCCCATATTTTATCCGAAAGAGTGCTACCTTCTTTCATTGGTTCCACTTTTGTTCCAAGGGGTTTGGTCTTGTTTAACATTTTTACCAGATAATCATCTAAAGACCGTCTGTCACACATAACAATGGCCTGTTTAATTATATTTATGAGTTCCCGGACATTCCCCGGGAAGTTATAGGCTTGAAGTGTCTCAAAAGCCTTATAACCGATCCGTGCTCTGCGATTGTATCGTTTGTTGTATTTTTTCAGGGTGATTCTAACCAGCTCAAGAATATCCTCGGGTCGATTTCTCAATGGTGGGATCAAAAGCGTAAATGTATTAAGCCTGTGAAAAAGATCCAGTCTGAACTTCTTATTGAATGTCTGTGTGTCAATATCCCGGTTTGTGGCGGCAATAATCGAGCAGTCTATTTTTTTTGGAACGGTACCGCCAATAGGCATAATTTCATGATCATCCAGACATTGCAACAGCTTGGCCTGCACCCCGATGGACATTTCTCCGATTTCATCAAGGAAAAGCGTCCCCCCGGATGCCAATTCAAACAATCCGATCCTTCCCTTTTCACTGGCTCCGGTAAATGCTCCCTTTGTATACCCGAACAATTCGGCCTCTAAAAGATTTTCAGGCAGGGCCGCACAATTAATCTGAATAAACGGTTTCCTGCTCCCTGCCCTGTGTTTATGAATAAATTTTGCCAGCAACCCCTTGCCTGTACCTGATTCCCCCTGGATCAGAATATTGGAAGCATTAATAGCAGATAGTTTTAAGGCAAGCTTTAGTGTCTGTTTCATTGAATCGCTCTGGGCCACAATATTATTCTCTTTTAATTCAAGCAGGGTTAACTCAGTCAACTCATCCTTTATTTTTTCAGATTCCTGCCTTACAAGCGCAAGCTCTTTTCTCATGCTTTCGATAAGAGAAATATCCCGTTCATTTACAACAACAAAAGAAAGATTATGATCATCATCAAAAACCGGGGTTCCAGTAACCAGCAAGGTGTAGTCTGACCGCGGTGTCGTCTGAATCACACTGACCTGGCGTTTTGTTTCAAGGACTTCCTGGGTGGCTGACCTGTCAATCTGTCCTTCTTTTACAAGGGTTCTAACATCTTTTCCCAATACCTCAGAAGCCTTTACCCCGTTTAAGATTTCAGCCGCACGATTAAGCTTTAGGATTGTTCCTTCAGCGTCACAGATCATCAAGCCATCAGCCGACCGGTCAAAAATTGTCGTAAGATAGGCAAGGGTCATCTGTGATGAATCATCTTTCATAAACAATTTTTCCATCAAAAAGGGTTAACTCCACTCGGGCATCTGCAATCCCATCAGGATCAATCTTAAAGATATCCTGATCAAGAACAATCACATCCGCAAGCTTGCCTTTTGAAATGGATCCCAGTTGATCTCCTGTTCCGGAAGCCACAGCCGGGGTGATCGTATACGCCTTAACTGCCTCTTCAACACTGAGCGCCTGATCCATGTACCACCCCTTTTCCGGGGTCTTATCCATTCTTTTTCTGGTAACAGCAGAGTAAATTCCTGCCAGAGGATTGGGATCTGCCACAGGCGCATCAGAACTGAGCATCAAGGGGATACCCTGTTTTAAAATACTTTTCAGGTTATAGGCATATTTTCCCCGGGGCCCAGCACAGGCATCAATCATGGAAATATCAAGGCTTAAATTGTTGGGCTGACAGGAGACTGCCATGTTTTTCAACGCTGAAAGTCGTTCAAGATCTTCCGGCAGAACCATCTGAACATGTTCTATTCTATGGGGAATCCTGCACTGGGTTTGACCCTTGCTTTCAATGCGTTGAAACATGTCTATAACTTCTTTGTTGGCCCTATCACCAATGGCATGCACCATAACACTTAGTCCTGCCTGATCTGCTTTTAATGCAGCTTTTTCAATGTCTTCCACGGGGGTTAAGGGCATCCCATATTCAGCATCCAGATATTTTTGCATCATCCAGCCAGTTCTTGCGCCCATGCCACCGTCAGAAAAAAACTTTAAAAACCCTATCTTCAACAAATCATCTCCAAACCCTGTACAAAGTCCTAAACCAATTGCCTGATCTGTCATTTCACCGGGGAGTGCCACATGGCAACGGATATGAAGTTTATTTTCCTGTCTCAGGTGCTGCCAAGCTTTTAAGGCATCTTTTCCGTCAAGTCCTCCCATGAGCCGAATATCATGAATCGATGTCAGCCCAAGTCCATGGGCGTCTCCTATGGCCTTTTGCATATTTTCAAGCACGGCTTCCCGGGAAAGCCTGGGTAAAACATTCCGGATCAGATTTGGGGCAAGTTCTTTTAAAACACCTGTGGGACGACCCGAGGCATCCTTTGCAATCACACCGTCTTTGGGATCAGGAGTTGTGGAATTGATTTTAGCAAGCTTTAAGCCAAGAGAATTGGCAACAGCCAGATGGAGATCACACCGCCAGATACACACCGGGTTATGGGGTGCAATCCTGTCAAGATCATGGCGATCCGGCATTTTCTTTTCCGGCCAATCAGACTCATTAAACCCCTGGCCCAATACCCAGTTTCCAGGGCCCACGGCCAAAGCCTTCTTTGAAACAGCTTCTTCCATTTCCTTAAAAGAGAGAACCTTTGAAAAATCAATGCTGTCATAGTTCAATGCCCATTCATAAAAATGAAAATGGGTATCTGTAAATCCGGGTAACACAAGCCGGTTACCCAGATCCACCATCTGCGTGTTTTCCGATGCCAGGCCTAAAATATCCCAATCAGACCCGACACTTAAAATCCGGTTGCCTGATATGGCAACGGCCCGGGCCATTGGATGACCATCATCCTGGGTTTGAATCGTGCCATTATGTAAAATAATATCTGCGGTAGCTTTCATTACATGATAAATCCTTTTTGAAAAGGGTCATCATCTTCAATGATAAAATGATGAAGACCCGTTAAATATGCCATACCTTTAATCTGCACAATAAACCCGTCCACAGACCCAATTTTTTCTTTTTTGATAATCATTGCCTCAAAAGATGTCCCCAGAGGACTGTAATTAATATATCTCTGATTCATTTTGATTTTTCCATAATGATGGAGAAGGGTCAGCTTAGCTGCCGTGCCCGTCCCACAGGGAGACCTGTCTACATGGGATTCTCCGTAAATTACCATGCCCTTGCCAGAGGCGCATCCTTTATCATATTTTGAATCATAAAATTCTGTCACATCAATGGTTCTGACATCGGGTCTGACAGGATGGGACACGTTAAGCTGCTCATTGGCAGCATCAATAATTTTCATGCCCAGATCCGTTAAAAATGCCTTGTTTTCCAGAACCGGTTCCATGGGGATCTGAGTTGAATCCACCATGGCAAAAAAACCGCCAGTACATACAAGATCCACCTTTATTGTTCCAAACCCCTGCACTTCAATCTGTTGACCCGTATCATAAACAAAGGAGGGCACCATATTGATCGCCACAGAATTAAGCGTATCCCCATGAACAAATACCCTTGCCTCCATAGGCCCGGACGGGGTATCCACCCGTACAAAATTTTCTCCCTGGGAAAGGGATAGAAAACCGGTTCTTGCCAGGGTTGCTATGGCGCCAATGGTTGCATGCCCGCAAAGATATGGATACCGCTTGGCATCCATATAAATCAATCCAAACGCTGCTGTCCTGGTGACATTCTCAGTCAGCACTGCTGCCAGAATTTCTTTGGACCCTCGGGGTTCTTTTGTCAAAAGACACCGGATATGATCATATCTGGATTTAAACCAATCCAGCTTATCCATCATGGTTTTTCCTTTGATATCCCCCAGGCCATTAACGACCAGGCGCGTGGTTTCCCCTTCCGTATGGGAGTCAATGGTTGTAACGCAGGTATCTATCCCCATTGACGTTTTTGAAAAATCATTGAAAAATTTCATTTAAAAAATCCTTAACAAATTACTCAACTGCTATTTTATCTGCCTTAAGAGCACAATATGATATTTACTATAAAAAAAACTATCTTTAAGTTAAACCAACTATTTTTTTAAAGCAAATACAAGATTTTTTATTTTTTAAAAAAATACACACTAAAAATATTTACATCTCTTTCGCAACCTGAAATAATGGCCTTCCAAATCATAAATTTTAGGGAGTGCATACATGTTTCAACATATTATAAATGCCGCTGAAAGATTAAAGGGCCATGCCAATCATACCCCTGTAATGACCTCGGGCAGCTTAAACAAACTTGTGGAGGCAGACATCTACTTAAAGTGTGAAAACTTTCAAAAAATAGGTGCCTTCAAGTTCAGGGGTGCTTTTAACAGCATTTCAAAATTGAGTGCCCTGGAAAAATCAAAAGGAGTCATCACCTATTCCTCGGGAAACCATGCCCAGGCTGTTGCCCTTGTGGGAAAGATGCTCAATGTTGAAACAACCATTGTCATGCCGAAAAACGCACCAGCAACAAAACTTGCTGCAACAAAAGAGTATGGCGCCATTGTGGTTGAATATGATCATAAGAGAGAAAGCCGGGAAGATATTGCATTAAAAATCCAACAAGAACAGGGATTGACAATGATCCCGCCATTTGACCATATAGATGTCATTGCAGGCCAGGGAACGGCTGCCCTGGAATTGTTTGACCAGGCCGGTTCCCTTGACATGCTGTTAACCCCGTGTGGTGGTGGAGGCCTTTTAAGCGGCTGTGCCATTGCAGCAAAAGGCAAAAACCCTGACTGCAAAGTTATTGGTGTAGAACCAGAACTTGCAGATGATGCCTGCAGGTCATTTAGAACTGGGATACTTCACAGTGTTCAAAATCCCGATACCATTGCCGATGGCACAAGAACCTCATCCCTTGGAAAGATAACCTTTCCTTTGATATTGGAAAATGTTGACGATATGGTAACAGTTTCGGAAAAAGATATTATTCACGCTGTACAATTTTTATTTTTCCGCATGAAACTTGTGGTGGAACCCTCCGGAGCCCTCGGACTTGCAGCCCTTTTAAACAAAAAGGTTATGCCAATGGGGAAGGTAGGGGTTATCTTAAGCGGCGGCAATATTGATGCCGAAACCATGGGGATGATCCTGAAATCATGATTTGCAAAGTTTTATACGATACTGAGCCACAGTCCATAAGTCAGACCTGAAATAATGGTGCAGATGGATATGGCTGCCACTGCATAATCAGGATCACCCCCGATTTCTTTAGCCATGATATAGGTAAGGGTTGCCGTTGGAGAAGCAAGGAGAATAAATCCTGGAAGATAGTCTTTTGGGTGAACAGAAAAAAACTTGAACAATACAAATCCAATGGCAGGTGCAACCATCACCTTTAAAAAACTGGATATCAGAACATTTAAAAACCGTGGTTTTAATTTTGCAAAAGAAAGCGAGGCACCAATAATCAAAAGAGCCAGGGGCAGAGCCATGCCCGTTAAAATTTGAAGGGCTCTGTCAAGGATAAGGGGCATGGGTATATTGAGCAGAGAGAATGAGATGCCTGCCAGGGCTGAAAGTATCACAGGGTTGGCCATGGTTTTTTTCATGGTATCAAATATCTTTGGACGATCTTTATTGTTCCCCGAGTGGTATTGCAGGATAATGACTGCCATTATATTCTGCAGTATCATCACAAACCCTGATAAAATCGCAGCTTTTACAAATCCGCTGTCGCCCAGATAATAGAATGCAACGGCAAGGCCGATATAACCAAGATTACCGTGAAATGAACATTGAATAAACGATCCTTTTGAAGGCCTTGTCATTTTCAAAAAACGGGATATTCCCACGGCAACTGCCATAATAGCAACCAGAGAACCCAGCGTGATGGAAATCACTGCAAAATTCATCTGGGTTTTTAAAGCCGCTTTTGAAATGGAAGAAAAGATCATGGCTGGAATGGCAAGATAGTATACCAGGCGATTGCCCTGGTGTAAAAAATCCGGTGTGATAAACCCTTTGTGTTTTGCAAACAATCCTAAAAAAATGATGATAAAAATTGGAATAATGGTTGAGATAATATTCATAATAAAAACGCTTCCTTTGTCTGCCACCACCCAATGGTGGTGCCGACTCTCTGGAATTGAATATTTTCCTTTAATTCAATCTGCCTTATCCAGTCGGCAAGACCTGAAGCATGATGGATGATCAAGGGCGTGCTGTGATGGGGTAAAATATCGGCTGACAGCTGGTACAGGCTGATTGTTTTATTGATTCCATGGGAAATATCCGAGTTATCCCAGGGAGTTGGGTGGATAAACCCGTGATTGGCTCCTTCTTGTTTAAGGTAGCCCAAATGCGAGGGATATCTTGATTTTAATTGCCTTATGGCCTTGATGGCATCAAGATTTGTCTGTCGATCAATGCCTTTATTCAGGTTCTTTAAAATCGTATCATCAAAGGATTCAAATCCAATGGAAGACAATAAAATCCTGACATTCTTTTTTGTGGCGACATCAAGTGCTGAAGTCAACGGTTTCAGCCCATTTATGAGATAGTCAGCCCGCAGGGTCAGATTGATCTGGGACAATTCAATGGCCAGTTCTTCTGCCAGCTTAAAAATCTTTGAAAGTTTAAACAGCGGGCTTTCATTGATCAGCTCAAAGGGTATTTTCCTGCCGTCAGCACCCTGGGGCAAACATAATAATTGTTCTTTTAATGCTGCCTTGCCCACCCCTCCTAAATACCCTTTATCCTTTGCCACATCACAAAAACTGCATCCATTCTGGCAAATGGTAACAAAGGAAGGTTCAGCCCTTTTTTTTTGTAACGACCATGGATAGTCAATACGGATTTTTTTTTGTTTTGCTGCATGCTGGCATCCGATCTGCTGCAATACCTGGGCTGTTGTAATGGTTAAGGGTTCAAAGGCAAGTTTTTTTAATACATAAAGTGTTTGCCAGTCAACGTCTGAAAGCCAGGTATCATCCCAGGCAATGGAAGGGGTTTCATTGATCTGACCATTAATATCTCTGCATAACACCCCGTCAAATTTTGATAGGTCTTTATCAAAACCAGATGATAGAATGGGGATAATCTGCTGGGCCGGGCCTTGGAGGGCAAAGGAAAAACAATCAGAAACTCCCTTAAAGCGGTGGGGATAGGATTGCCAATCCATCTCTCCTTTATAATCCGGCCCTGCCTGGGGACCGGCAAGAATGGTGACAGCACCCTGTTCTTTTAATTCTCCGGCAAGATCAAACAGATCGGGTCTTCCCCCGAGGGATGAAAATCCCACTATCTTTTGCTGGTCTCCAAAATAATGATTTAAAGCTGATTTTACATCCCGGATGTCATTTTCATTGGTCACCCCCACAACAATGGCTTTAAAATTGGTATGGGCATTGATTATAGTGGCAGCCATCTGGGGGCCTAAAAGCCCATAGGACTCTTCTTTGAAATAACCTGTGATAATAACCAGCTTCTTTTTTTTTTCTTGCATGTTTTATTACAATCCCTAAAACAATACTGCACGTTCCGGGATTACTCCCAGAACGTGCAGTACAAACTATCTTAAATCCTTATGAAAAATCTTATAAAATCATGCTTCTTTCAGAGCAATTTTATGGCTTGTAGCATACAATTTTTTTGCTGCATCCTGTTTTTTGAGAATGGCAACATCATCTGCATCAATATATTCAATCGCCTGAACTTCACAGAATCTTACACACTGGGGATCTCCATCACAGAGGTCACATTTGAAGACCTTTCTGTCAATGGAATTAAATCCCATGGCGCCAAAGGGACAGACTGCCACACAAGATCTGCAGCCAATACATTTGTCATAATCCACTTCGATTTTGTTAAGTTCGTCATTGCGGGAAATCGCATTGGCAGGACAGACACTCATACAAGGCGCATCCTGACACTGCTGACAGGCCATGGGGATATAAACCCCGTCCATTTCCCATTTCATTACTCTGATACGGCTTCTGGCAGGGTTTGAAACCCCGTCATGTTTTACCGCACATACCAGTTCACACAACCTGCACCCTGTACATTTTTCAGGGTTTATCATCAGGACTTTATCCTTTGTTTCCATGATATACTCCTTTCAAACTCTTACAGCATATGGGATGGTTCATTTTCCAGCCCAAGCCGTTTCAGGGTTTTTGTTTTTGGTTTGCCTTTTTGATCAAGACCTTTGTGCTCATAAAATTCATCAATCATAGTGGTGAATTTTTCTTTGTCGATGGTTACTCCGACAACGTCCGGTGCACCTCTTCTGCAGGGCTCATCAAAATACCGATGATTGATCATATCGCCTTTTTCAAGGTCATCCCGTGTCAAACCTTCCCTTAAGTTAAAAAGTCTTTCTACCATGTTGCAACGTTCTGCAATATCCCACAATTCTTCAGGTGTGAATTCAAGGCCTGTGTTGTAGTACAGCACTTTTGGCCAGTCTTCAAAGTTTGGCAATGTCGCGCCAAGGAAGGTGGTGTGGTACTTGCAAATACCCAGACAATCTACACCCATATAACAGTTTTCCTGCCAGAAAACCTGCCAGGCTTTTCCGATGTATTCCGTATGCTCGGAAGACAATGGCCCTTCATAGGGGATGGGGCTGGAATATATTTTTCTCAAAACATCCACAGGCAAATGATAAAGATCAATTGCCGGACGGCTTCTTAAATGGTCAGATCCCCTGGAAGAGGTTGCAATATTCAATGCCAGTGCCGGGGTGGCCCTTTCATCGGAATGAAGGTTGCTCATTCCTTTTACCTGGATAAGATAATTAAAAGAATCTTTACCAAAGGTTTTAGAAGCTGGAATACCACCGTTTGCAAGGGCATCGGCAACTTTACCTTTTCTAAAGCAAATGCGCTCAATCATTTCAAGAACAGCTTCATCATTACCAAATCGAAGATCCAGTCCGTCCGTATCTTTGCTGGTAAGAATGCCCAATTCATAGAGTTCCATTGCCCATGAAATCAAAGAACCCGTTTCAAGGTTATCCATACCATATTGATCAACAAGATGGTTCCCAACAAGAACTGTTTCAGCCCTTGGCGTATCTGTCTCACTTCCAAATGCGCCCTGGGATGTATACTCAGGCCCTTCATCGTATTTGCCCTTTAAAGGGCCGGAAGGAATTCTGTACTGTGCACGACAATGAACCTGGCAACCAAAACAAGCAGACATATGATAGGGTCCTATTGTATCTTCACAGATTTCATCAATTGCTTCGGGCTCTATATCATCTGCATATTCGCATTGGTTATACTGAAAATTTCGGGTACGAACGCCTCCCCAGGAGTTTGTCGCCCCCCAGATAAAAGGAGTTCCCAGGGTCCCCTGGGTTTTGTTTACCTTTGCAGATGTAATTTGATCAATGAACCGTTTATTATATTCAAGGGCTTCAATAGGATGGGCAATCTTAATATCCATGGTTCCCCTGCAGGCAATTGCCTTAAGGTTTTTGGACCCCATCACTGCACCCATGCCCGTTCTGCCTCCGGCATTTTTAATCCCCGTCATGACATTGGCAAATGCCACCAGATTTTCACCGGCAGGCCCGATCACAAGGGATTTTACTTCCTGATCATTCAACTCGTCTCTTATGGCCCATTGTGTATCTGTGGTGGTTTCACCCCATATATTTTTTGCATCACGGATCTCAATTTCACCATCATGTATGTAGAGATAACAAGGTTTTTCAGCCTTCCCTTTAATCACCAGGTGATGAAACCCTGCCCATGCCATTTCAGGCGCAAAAAATCCCCCCATGTTGCAGGAACCTAAAAGTCCTGTCAAAGGTGATTTGGCCATGACATGGGTTCTGGCTGTAGCAGATGCACAGGTTGCAGTAAGGATACCACCGCTTACTATCAGCGGGTTATCCGGCCCCAGAGGATCACAACCTTTTTTAGAATGATTCAGTAACAGATAAGCATCAAGCCCTCGACCACCAAGGAATTTTCTTCTGACATCAAGAGGAATGGGTTTGACCTCTATTTCTCTGGTGGTAAGGTTAATATATGCTATTTTTCTATTCAATGCCATATTATTTGCCCTCCATCTTCTTTTTGAATGCTGCTTCGGCAATTTTTTTATTCACTTCCCAGACAGGTCCACGGATTCTTGGAAAATCAGGACTAATCCATTCCACACGGTATTCACTGGAACAAACCGGGCATTTTACAATTTTATCCCCGGGGTTTGGTTCCAGCCTGCCCATACAGCTTGGATTATGGCATCTAACCTTACCATAAGTCCTTGTTTTACGCAGACTTTCGGCACCTGACAACTTATTACTATCCACTGCCATAGTGACCCTCCTTTGTTAAAGTTAAAATTTGTATTGCATTTCCATAGAATTCATAATAATGAACACGGATATAATAAATATTATTATTATATAGTTGTCAAGCTAATTTTTAGCTGTATTGTAATATAAAAAATTCATTATGGTGAACAATGATCAAAAAATATCAGGCCCCCATTGTTAAAAAGGCATTTTTTATACTGGATGCAATTTCAAAAAGCAGCCAGGGGTTAAGAATCAGTGAAATTTCAACCCTTTTGGATATAAGTAAAAGCACTGTTCACGGCATCACTGCCGCCCTTGAGGATCTGGGTGCCATTCTACGCCACCCTGTTTCAAAAAAATATAGCATCGGCATTACCCTCATGGAACTTGGGAAATCAGCCTATGAAAGGCTTGATTTTAAAAATATTGCCCGCCCCTTTATGGAAGAACTGATGGAACAATGCCAGGAGTCTGTATTTCTTGGCATCAGAAACGCTCATAAGGTAACGGTTATCGATATTGTGGAATCCAGAAAAGATTTTAAAATTTCATCTCCAATTGGCACAACCCTTCCATTGCTGGCAGGGGCCATTGGAAAATTATTTTTATCCCAGATGGAAGCAAAAGATGCACAAAAATATCTAAACTCAAATCCTTTGGTCAAATTCACGACCAATACTATTATTGATCCCGGGCAATATGCCAGAGAATTGGAAAAAGTTCGAAAAAATGGCTTTGCCTTGGATGATGAAGAATATATTTCAGGCGTCCGAGCCGTTGTAGCACCTGTCAAAGGTTATGGTGCCTATGTCCTGGCTATCTGGGTGGTTGGATTTAAGGCGTCCATGTCCAGGAAAAAAATGCCGTCCGTTATTGAACAAACCCTGGCTGCTGCCGACAAAATCACAAAGAAACTGTCTGGGGTAAATGGTGAATGACTAATGGTTAATGGCTGGAATATCATCCATTACATCATCCAGTGACTCGTTTTTATAGGGCATTAATACTGCCTGTGATGTCTTTCCATCCACCAGAATTTTTATGGGATTTTCAAATTTTATATGTTTTAGATAAGTTGTTGTGTTTTCACATTCCTGGCACCTGAAAAATTCATAATCAATAAAATTGTCCCCCTTATTGGAAATGGTAATATAGCTGATCCCAAGGGAGGTAATATTTTGAAAAAAGTGGGACCCCTGGGACGGATCAGCTTTAATGCTTTCAATGGTTGTTTCCACCATCACCCCTACATTGGAAATATCATTCCAGACCACGGGAATTCCCAGCCACCGGTCAGAAGATCCCCATCGGCCGGGCCCGATCAAAACGTATTTTTTTCCGCTTCCATTAAACAAGGCATTAATTTTGTTTATTTCTCTTGCGATTTCCCCGGTTTTTCCAGAATCAAAGGTTTCAGGGTCCACATACACCACATCATAGATATCCTTATATTCTCCATTCCCAAGCGAGAGTGTAGAATAAGCAAAGGCCTCCTTAATCTCTTTTTTTCCTATTTTAACACCCAGGTTTTGTTTATACCGCCCCATGGGCCTGATTTGAAGCAACGAGAATTGAGGTTTTAGTTTCTCATCCTGGGGCAAATTAACTGCAAATTCCACCTCAACAGAAGACCCCATCCATTTACTGCCTATTTTTGTGACCTCTTCAAGGAGTTTGGCCAAAGGAAAAGAATTATATTTTAAAATATTAGCAAAGGTTAATACAGGGAATCCTTTATTGGAAAAAGAATCCCTGATCCTATTGTCCTGGGCATAAAAAGTTGAGGACAAAAACCTGACAACGTTGTGATCAGTGGCATCACTTAAATCAAGTTTTGCAAGGGTAAGATCTTCAGTGGAGCCGGATATGGATTTCTCATCAATGGGGAATTCGTCGAGTTTTAAGGCATAAAAATATTTTTGGGAATTTTCAAGAATATCATTCAAAGCGGAAAACTGGGGTAAAAACTGGGGATATTTCGGACAAAATCTTAAGGTCCGGCCACCTTCCATGACAATTTTCCCAAGGCCCAGTGCAATATTGCTAACCCCGTCTTCTGCCTTTAAATGGGAGATGGGATAAAAATTATAGGACTGGGCCACACCTGAAATGGAAGGGTAAAAATAGTTGTTATATGCCATGCCCGTCAATTGCTGAAGAACCACGGCCATTTCCTCATCTTCGGTTCGATGCATGGTGGCTTTTGCATAGGACCTTGGTGCCTTTAGATAGGTAGAGGCATAAACCAGTTTAACAGCCATAATCAATTGTTCAAGCCGTTTTTCAATGTCAGGATGTGAATTTGGCAGCATATAGGTATTATAAAGTCCTGCAAAGGGTTGATAATGGGCATCTTCAAAAAGAGAGGAAGACCGGACGGCAATGGGATATTTGACACTTTGCAAATAAGCGCTCAGGCTTTTTCTCAAGACATCGGGAAACCTGGCCTGGATAAATTGTTCAACAATCTGGTTATCTTCCAATTTCTCATCAAATTCAAGAAGCCTTGCCAGATCATTCTTCTCAATAAAGGTTTTAAACCCTTCCGTTGAAATCACAAAGGTCTGGGGAATACTGATGTCCACGTCTGGAAACTTATCCCGCAAAGAAGTGTCCCGCCTGATCTGAGAGGCCATAAAAGCCAGGCCCCTGGCTTTCCCGCCAAGTGACCCCGTCCCGATTTTCATAAAATCCGTGTCTGAATCAAATTTTTCAGAATCAAAATCAATAATCTGGCCCTGTCTTGATCCCTTCCTCCGGGCATGAATACTGTCAATCAAGAACTTCTTCATATCTTTGGGGTCTGGAAAATCATTGATTGTATAAGGTTTGAGCCTGAGTGCGAACTCAATTTCACTTCTGGCCATGAACCATCTTGAAAAATCATTGTTCATGGCATGATATACAATGGACTCATCAGGAATTTCAGCCAAAAGTTTTTCAATGGACCTTAAGTCACTGGCCCTGGCAATTTCCTTCCCATTGGGCAACCGAAACACAAAGGCACCAAACCCGAGATAGGAAACAAAAAAACTTTTAATCTGATCATTTAAATTATTTGAATTTTTATTGATAAAGACGGCTGGAATATCAGCCGTCTTTTCCTGGTTATGGTCCTCAGTACTAAGAATCAAAACGGGCAGATCTGGAATTTCTTTTTTAATTTTTGTTAAAAGTTTGTGCCCTGCAAGCTCATCCAATATCCCGTTTTTAGGATACCGCATGTCCGAAAAAACAGATAACATAAAGGGTTTATATTTTTCAAAAAGAGTCATGGCTTCTTCATAGTTGTGGGCAACCAATACTTTAGGACGGCCCCGCATTTTTAAAAGCCTGTGTTCTTCATTAATGGATTCATCAATAACAGACTGTGTCTGCATCACTATCTGTTTGTAAAGCACGGGCAAAAAGGAGGAAAAATGATAGGGTGAATCCTCCACCAGAATGATCACCCTGACATTGGCGTTCTCAGTATCAAAGGCAACATTCATTTCATCTTCAAAATTTTTGATAATGGCCAGCAAAAGGTCTGCATTCCCGCCCCAGATGTATGTCCGGTCAATGGCTGTAGAATTATCCACACAAATATATTGATCAATATCGCAGGTATTATGAAGCAGCATAAAAAAGGGCAGATCAGTATATTTTTGCTTTACCTTTGCGCCAAAGGAATATACATCCATTTCATCCAGGCTCGGCATGGCAAGTATTAAATCAAATTTTTTCTTCTCAAGCTTTTGAAACGCTTCTGATGCAGAGGATGCCCATGTAAGCCTTGGGGGTTTTGACAGATTAAGCCCCTTGTATTCATTTATGATTCTTGTTGAAAGACGGCCTTCCTCCTCCATGATAAATGCATCATAGGGGCAGGATACCAAAAGAATATCACCCACTTTGTTGGCCATTAATTCATGATATAGTTTGAGAGAAGTCGCCTTGGTCGATTCAGTGGGAGTATTCATCTGTATAACCCTTTGTAAAGATATGATATATTTTAACCCAAGATCTTTTTGATTAAAGTATATTAAAAACAGCACCAGAATGCAATGGAAGGGAAATTAGTTAATCTATTCCCATCTGCTTTTCAACTTTAGCAATCTCCTTTAAAAGGCTTTCTTTTTCTTTCTGGGTTAATCCTTTGGAAGAAAGCCTTTTCTGCAATCCCAAAAGGATCATCTCCTCTCTGTATTCATTGCAGGTGTATTGTCCACCCTTATTTGACTTTTCCATATTTTAACTATTCTCAAGTGGAATTTAATATAATTCGTATTTTACAAGTTTGCCATCAAGACCGCCAATTTTCAAAGGACGTTTCCAGGATGGGGACAGGGGAACTTTTTTAATATATCTGGGTTCTCCAAAATATACAAATGCCGTTGATTTGCGGCATTTATTTTTTAAAAAAAGACCAAAATTTTCATAAAACTTATTAAGATTTTGCTCTTTTCCCATTCGGATACCATAAGGTGGGTTGGTAACGATCACACTATTATCTATAGATTCAATATCCTGAAAGTCTTTTTGTTCTATGCTGATTTCACTGCCGAAATGAAGTCCCATAATATTGGTTTTAACAGCATTAACAGAGTGCGCAGACACATCACTTCCCGAAATCAGGCCCTTTTTAAGATCCCTGAAATTATCCTGGGACTCTTTTTTAATCTGCTCCCATAAAATGGCATCAAAATCAGGCAATCTTTCAAATCCAAACCTGGTTCGAAATATTTGTGCCGGTATCCGGCAATACATCATGAGGGCTTCGCATAAAAGCGTTCCTGATCCGCACATGGGATCATACAAGGGCAGGTTTCCATCCCATTCAGACAATCTGATAATGGCTGCGGCAACGGTCTCCTGCATGGGAGCTGATACAGATTCTTCCCTGTAGCCACGTTTGTGCAACGGCCCGCCCGAAGCATCAATTGTAAGGGTGGCCAAATTTTTATGAATATGTATATTGATGGTGATATAAGGCTCTTTTGAATCCACATTCGGTCTTTTGTTGGCCCTGTCCCTGAAATAATCAGCTATGGCATCTTTGACCCGCAGCCCTGCAAAATTGGAATGGGTAATTTCCGATTCAGATACATTTGCCATAATGGAAAAGGTTTTTTCAGGCGTTAAAAATTCTTCCCATCTTATTTTCCTGGCCGCCTTATACAGGTCATCCTTGTCATGGCATTCAAAGGAAACAAGGGGTGCCAGTATCCTTGAAATAAGTCTTGCGAAATATATAATCCTATAAAAATCTTTTTTTGTTGCCTTAAACCATATCCCTCTGAAAACCGGTTTTAAATCGTAGGCCCCTAAGTTTCTGAGTTCTTTTATGGCAATGTCTTTTACACTTTCGGCAATCTGAGCAAAATACAATGATTCTTTTTCATACAGGTATTGAAGCTTTGCCTGTTTCCTGGTCTTGCCTTTTCCTTTTTGAAGGATAGTTTTCTTAATTATATTCAACTGTATTAATCCATCTTAATTGTTTTTGAACTAAATTTTTTTCTTTTTGCCCCTATTTGCAAAAGCTCGGCAATGTTAGCTTTTGCATCCAGAACAGGCTCAATCAAGGGTAAAGAACAGGTCATCAAAGTGGAAATGCCGGGTCCATGGCCGGCAAGCAGACAATCTGAATGAACCACAATGCCAATACTGATCGCACCTTTTACAAATGCCCTGCCATAGGAATTATCATGATCAAGCAATGCCACAAAATCACCAAATTTAAGCCTGTCTAATTTATATTTCTTAACAGTGCCAGGATCACTGGTCATTATATCATAATCTCCGGCTGCAACATGGGCTGAACCAAGGCCTGATCCCATACACTGGGCCGGCACAATGGTTGTGACAGGCACCTTAAGCCTGTTATCCGTCATCTTTTTTATTTTCATTTTTTTTAAAAGGCCGGGATCAAGATTAAACAACCTGATATCCGGGTAATCCATCAATTTCAGGCCCTGGCCTTTTGTTCGAATCATTATTTTGTCATCATAGGTTAGCAAACTGAGAATCTTTTTGGGAAAATCAATCATCACATGTTCTGAGCCGCCATGATGACCAGTAACAATGCCTTTTTCCCCCTTTGCATCTCCAGATACAATAATGGCCTCATTGCCCACACAGGACAAAAGCTGGAGTGAATTATTGGGAAATTCAAAGGGTTTTTCCGCATTTGCCGTACAACTGACGCCGGGTTCGATATGGTCTCCGGCAAGCCCGAAAGCAGAATCTCCCACCTGAATATTTAAGGTAATACCACCAATGCTGGGAAGAATAAAGGGTTTGCCTTCATAATCCACCTTCCAGCCTGGTCTGATCCTGGGAGGTCCTGGTTTGCACTGCATGGCCAATTCAACAAGCCGGTCTTCATTGGTTTTTAACATAAGTATCTCCATATTTTATATGCTTAATTGTAATGCCCAGTTTTAATAAAAACGGGATTGCAGTAAATCCGATGACTGCACTTACAATAAACATATTCTCAAGTCCTGCCAGGTCACCAATTATTCCTGCTAAAACTACAGCAATGGATCTGACAGCAAAAGAGATCATCATAAACAGGCCATTGGCAGCCGAAGGATTGTGTTTTGCATTTTCCTGGATAATGGCCAGCATGACAGGTGTTGTTGAAAGAACAGTAAATCCGACAATAGCCAACATGATAATTTTTAAAATGCCCGTTGAAAAAACAAAAATTAAAATGGCAACGGGTGCCACCATCAATACCCAGAACAATACTCTTTGTCTTCCCAGCCAGTCACTGAAGGTTCCGGCGCTTAACACACCGGCCACGCCAAATGCCTCGTACAAGGCAAGGGCCGCTCCGCCATACCAGAGACTTCCCGTCTCTCTTTCCACAAAAACCGTGAGAAAAACCCCCATGGAGGCGTGCATAAAGGATCGTGCCGCCAGAATGCCGGACAATGGAATCAGCACATGTTTGATTTCTTGAAATGATGCTTTTAAAGACCCGTTTCTTTTAAAAGAAGTCTTTTGTTCCTCTTTTTCAAGGGTAAAATAAAGCAGAACTGATGTTAACACTGCAAATCCTATAACCATATAAAAATGATCTTCCCCCAGAAATGATACAGCAGCTACAGCAATCATGGGCCCTATGGTTCTGGCAGATTCTCCACCCGTCATAAAAAGACTCATACCGCGTCCTTTTTTCTCCCCGGAATACTTTGCAACAAGGACAGGTGAAGGGACATGATATAATGCAACGCTGATGCCTCCAAAAAAGACCAGAACCAGCAATGCAGAGTATGATGATGCATTTAAGATGAAACTCATGGGTATGGCCGTGAATGTTGGGGCAAGAATAACCAGCCACCGGGCCAGGCCTTTATTATCTGCAAACAGTCCGATAAAAGGGTTGAGCAGAGCTGGAATCTGCATAACAGTGGATAAAAGCCCTGCCTGGCTTAAGGTTAAAGACAATTTTTCAATTATTATGGGCAGTAATGGCGCAAGAAAACCTGTATACATATCATGGATAAAATGAGAAAATGAAACAAGTGCAACTCTGCCAGTCTGGAATTTTTGAATTTTCATCCCGGCATAACTATCAAATTTATTCAAAAAAGTAAAAAGATTTATATTAAGGATGGGCATATGGATAATTTTTCTTACAAAGCATTAATTGTTGAAGAACCTGAAAAAAACAACTTTGTTCGCCGGATCAAAAATGCGAATATTAATGATCTGCCAAAAGGTGATGTTCTCATTCGGGTTTTGTATTCTTCCTTGAATTATAAGGATGCCTTATCTGCCACGGGGAATCGGGGTGTCACAAGGCAATATCCCCATACTCCAGGGATTGATGCAGCAGGTATTGTTGAAAAAAGCCTTGTTGATACCATTAAAGAAGGAGAAAAGGTAATTGTTACAAGCTATGATCTTGGCATGAACACATCAGGAGGATTTGGGCAATATATCCGGGTGCCAGGGGACTGGGTGGTCAAACTGCCGAACGGACTTGATCTGAAACAAAGCATGATATTAGGAACAGCCGGATTTACCGCAGGCATGTCAATTTTTAAATTAATCCAAACCATCAGGCCTGAACATGGTGATATCCTTGTCACTGGTGCCACGGGCGGTGTGGGAAGCCTTGCCTCCGGAATATTGTCCCATCTTGGATATTCTGTAACAGCTGTATCTGGAAAAACAGACACCTCTTTGCTGAATAATCTCAGCGTTAAAACAATTATTTCAAGGAAGGATTTTCTTGAAAATATAAAGCCCCCCATCTTAAAGCCCCAATGGGCAGGCGCCATTGATACGGTGGGAGGAGAAATCCTTTCAACTGCCATTAAGTCAACAAAACAGGATGGAATCGTAACCTGCTGCGGGAATGTGGCATCCCCGGATCTGCCCATAAATGTTTTCCCCTTCATATTAAGGGGAATATCCCTTCTTGGAATAGATTCACAGCATTGCCCCATGGCCCTTCGGTCAAGCATCTGGGAAAAACTGGCCACAGACTGGAAATTTGATTATCTTGACAGCATATATGATGAAATTTTTCTTGATCAATTAAATGATAAAATTCAGCTTATATTAAAAGGAAAATTAAAAGGAAGAACCCTGGTAAATTTGAATTAAACACTATTTTATCGTAATAGTTCAGCCCGTTAAAAGAAATTATCTCATAGCCCTGTCTGATGGATATTTGCAGGAGGTTAAGCGTTTAGCATCGAACAAAAATATCCATCGGATAGGGCGGTTTCAAGCATAA
>Ga0075120_10001302_pt1 | contig 19726 bp, 20 predicted proteins | sample AntAceMetag02UKL_FD_69792 | JGI IMG/M metagenome (GOLD analysis project Ga0075120, IMG submission 69792) | Saline lake microbial communities from Ace Lake, Antarctica - Antarctic Ace Lake Metagenome 02UKL | ecosystem: Environmental > Aquatic > Non-marine Saline and Alkaline > Saline | place... | reverse complement strand
TTCTTTTATTGAAATCTGGTAATTTAGGCAATCTTTCTTTCTTCTTTCCCATAAGATTAACACTATTAACAATTATTTAAAAGTTTAGAGGATTGAACTAATAGATTAACGCCCCAACCGCCCACGACCCCAGTCAAGCATCCTAAAGTGATGTCATGTTTGTTTGCTTTATACTAATTGGTGGCTTTTCTTTTTAAATCTTGTCGACCACTAAGGGGTGACGGAATAATTCTACTAACAAAGCTCCACATTGTCTCTATTCTTCCAACGAATATCAAATGTGGTAGATAATGATTGTATAAGATCCTTTGAAAACTTTTCTGGTAGTTCTATAATAAAACTTTCCTTATTCCTAATAGAAAAACCATGCCCTAGTAAAAAGAGTTTATTATTACAAAGAATATATCTATCATGAAGATGATCATGAGGAAATCCTTTAACGACCACATTCATATTCTCAGTCTTAAAATCCTTTAAATTTTGTGCAGAAACGCTCATATTTGACTTTTTTGAAGATGTTAGAAATTTAATCTTTGCATTTTTTAATTCCTCTAGGGCATCTAAAGTATCCTTATTGAAGTAAGGGTCACAAATTTTTATATCTCCTTTAAGCTCATTTAATATTTTAACAAAATCTTTTCTAGAGGATCTTGGTTTTCCTGATTCGAAATAATAAACTTGTAACTCTTCTTTTTTTACTGAAGGGTATTTTTGTATCCACCCATTTTTATTTTTTAGATAAGATCTTTTTCCTAATAAATCTGAAATGTTCTCGGGGTTCAATCCTTTTTCACTAAGAATCTCTCTAACTTCTTTTGTCTTCCTCTTTGTTTTGAAAAAATCTGACTCCCAAAGAGAATCTATAACTTTTGTGGGGCTTTTCATTTTCTAACTACATATTTCCATTTTTTATCTTCCTTAATCCTGTTAAGGATTTTTGACTTTTTCATAAAATTTACACTTAGAAGTTTTTCAACCGATTTCTTAGGATAATGATAATTTTCTTTTTTTAACTCTTCAAAAATTTCTGCAACGGATCTAGGTTGATTAAATTTTTGTTTGTCGATTAAAAATCTAATACCTCCTGCTAAACCTGAATAATTTTTCTTAGAACTTTTATCCTCATTATTATGTTTTATCCTACTTTTTTTACCCTCTAGAAAATCTAATCTAGATTCTATTTTATTTAACCTCTCCGAGATTGCCTGTTCATCCATCCTGAAATAAAATCTCCTTAATTTTTTTTAGTTTGTAATCAGGTATGGCATATCCTTTTCCTTTTCCATTTTCAACTAGATTTTTATAAGTATTACTAAAAGCGTTGTTAGCATCATTCTCACTTATCATTGCCGATTTACTAGTCTCAGCATTTAAAGTAAACTCTTCATCTATTGACCCTTTCATTTTCATAGCTTTTTTTGCAACTAGATAAACAAGGGCTTTCTTTTGATTTGTTAGTTTATCGTAACTTGCTAAAAAATCAAGATTTCCTTTTGGATCAATAGTTAGAGGTGGTTTAAGAATTTCAGCCACTATTTTACGACTAGCTACTTCATTCGATTCTACGAATATTTCATCTAGCGGATCCATCTTAAAATCTTCTTCAGTCATTTTTAATCTCCTTTAGAATTCTTTGTACAAATAAGGGTTTTATCTCATGAGTATTTCTATTAAGATCTTTCATTATACTCGGCTTTTCATTCCTAACATCAGATAATCTAGCCCTCACTTGTTCTTTTGATTTTCCAAGTATTTTTTCAAATTCTTCATTTTCAATTTCCTTAGATATACTCGGATCTAGTTTATTTGCAAGAAATCTTGCTACCAATATATATTTGACCTTTTCCTTATCGCCCAATTTCTCATCTATGAATCTAACATGACCCTGTTTATCAATTTGGCAAATTTTCAAGATTTTACTGAGAAATTCTTCTATTTTACTTTCCTCAAAGCTTTCTTCATCAACTATAAAAGACTTTTTTAATTCCTCAAGAGACATTTTCTTCTGCTCCAAAAATTTTATTTCTTATTTTTTGTAAGAGTTCTTTAGTTTTTTTGTAATTTTCCATATTGATTTGGTATGCTCCCTTTTCTGATTTTGAGACTGTTTTGTCACTTGTTAAAACATTCATTGGAGCAGGTATTGTAGTTCTAGGAACCGTTAATTTATCTGCAATATCTCCTAATTGCATTGTCGGAGAGTCACAAAATCCCGACTTATATGAAAAATATTTGCCTAATAAATTCAAAAAAATTCTTTCTGCATTATTAAGACTTGTTTCATCTTCAATCAACACATCACCCGTTTCTTCAATAATATGGACTACCCCTTTGCTCATTTCAACTATTGACCTTAATCTTTCTGAAATGGTGTCTCGACTAACAAATAATTCACTTATTATTTCTTTATCTGAGGTATTTTGTTCCATTTTTTTTGAGTTATTTATTAATATTTAAATTCTCTAAATACCTTTGTATAGCTGGCTTTTTAAATGTTTTGTTTTAATAATACACATAATTAATACAATGATTGGCACAACCCAGCTAAAAAATATCTCAAAACCCTCTCAACCGCATCCTAACCAAATCAGACAAACTAACCCCTTTCTCCCCAGCTTCTTTCTTCAATTTCTCTAGCAAAGCAGTCTCAATCCAAACATGAATTTTCGAGTTTCTCATCTTCAAACACAACTCCATATTTAATTTTCAAAATCTCAAGAATCCTCTTCAGCTTTCTAATAATCTCATCAGCATCTACTTTCTCATAAGGCATTTTGCTCTCCATTGAATTTATTTATTTGATTGCCCCAAGAATCCCATCCAGCCATACTTTCCCGAGCAAATAATTCAACCCTAGGTAAATCTCCCATAAGGCTAACAATCATATCACGAATTTCATCAGGTTTTCTAGAATGTTCTCTTCTTTGAGATAAAACTATCTGTGGAACATTTGCGGATTGTCTTTTTAGTTTACCTCTAATTCCTAAAACACATATTTCAGAATTAGCACGAGTCCAAGCACCCATTCCTAAAAATGGTTTACCATTTCCCTTATTAGTCTTGACCCAATTAAATGCAACGGTCACATAACGAAAGCCCCATTGCTTAACAGTTTCAATAGCTTCGGGTAAAATGCCTAATGTAACCCATAGGAATAAAGCACAATTCTCATCTGCAAATTTGTCAATTGGAAAGTTGTGAATATCTTTTATTGGAACGGTAGGATAATGTTTGCTAACGTCAGTTGAATATTTCCATGGAGGATCGGCATAGATGATATTATACTTCTTATCGGATTTTACATTCCATTTGAATTCTTTTCTTTTCATAAATTCTAGAATTAATTAATCCTTAAATAACGCCGAGTGAAAAAAACTATATAGAAAAGTTTGTAGAATTTTTCACTCGTATCCCTATATAAAACGCCTATCAACAGACAGCATGGAAAAATGCAAGGTTTGTGGTGTGGAATCGACCCACAAGAAGGGTGTCTGCAGTTCTTGTACCGAATTTTTCAAATGGAAGTATGGAGAGACCTTCGAGGAGAACTTGAAGATTTTTCTAGAAACCCTTGAAAAACCTAAATTAAATTTCAGGAGGAAACGATGGAAAAAAAGACACTAGCTATCTTCACGATAACGCTTATTGTGTTCAGTTTTTTGATTCAATTTGTTTCAGCTGTTGATTTTGATAGTGAGATATCAAATGAAGACAAAGAAGCATTTGATGAGATCCTTGAGCCAGTAATGAAGATCTACAATTTTGTCAAGTATAGTGCCACGGTAATTGCTGTAATGGTTTTACTCTTTGCAGGTATAACGTATATCACTGCAGGAGCAGATCCTGGGAAGCGAGAAAAAGCAAAGAACATGGCAACATATGTAATTGTAGGACTTGTTGTTATTTGGGCAGCACCACTGATAGTAAACTTTATCGTTGGATAGCATGGAAAGATTTTCTTTTTTTGGAGCTCTTGTACTATTAATTATAGTGCAATCTCCCTTTATTTTTTCTTACTCCTGTGATGATATGTCTGGAGAGATTAGGGAAGCTTGTTTAGAAATTTCTGGAAGTGATTTAAGTGATCCTGAAAAAGAATTATTAATTTCTAATTTAGAATACGAGAATAATCTTGAGCCAAATCACTTTCTTGTTTATAGTAAGAATACAAATATTCCAATAGAAAATGCTCCCGATGGAGTTCAGATTTACAATGATAGATATATAGAAAATGCATGGATGAAAATTTTCACTTTAATGCCTTCGGTAGTTTATCAAGATTCACTTTATGTCCCAAGAAATACGAAAGTATTAACTGGCTTTCATTATGAATTTGATGAGCCTGAAGATTATCGAAGTTCGGGCTATCCAAGGACTTCTAATGGAGATTGTAGAACTCGATACCGACTTCTTGAAAAGACGGAAGAAAATAAAATTTATGTGAATGGGGATTATCAGGGGCAAGGACAATTAGTCCCAATTGCAATAAATCAAGATTCTAAAATTGAATCAGTTTATACGGTTAAGATAAAGTACGATGTTAATCATTATGAGTGGGATAGATATTGTTGTAAAAGAAGAGATGGGCGATGTGTAAGGCGTTGTTATGATTGCGATTATGATCATGACGAAACAAAAACAGGGCAGATCGAGATAAGAGATTCTATCGATGTTAAGATTTATAAGAATAATCTAGTAGCAGATATTTTGGAGATGACTAATGATGGATATTCCTCTAGGGTAAAACTAAATTATTCAGATTCTGTTGAGGTTTCTTTTGTTAATTCTGAATATAATTATCATAAATATTTATTTGAATTTGTCACTTCACTTCCCCCTTACAATGTTTTGACATTAAAGGCGACAAATTATGGCGGAGAAACTCTATTTAATCTTTTTAGAGAAAGTGATTCGCTAATAATTAATAATATTGAAGAATGTGCGATAAGAGGTTTTGATTTCTTTAATGAAGTAGAAAGTGAATGCTCTGTGTCAAATAGTTTTGTTGGTTTGAAAATAAAAACTGATAAATTAAGATATGACGAAGGGGAAGAAATTGAAATTGAAATCTTTCCAAAAGATGTTCTAGTGGATCTAACTTATGCTGATAAGTCCTATTTGGTGAAAAACAAAATAACCTTAAATGCCGTTGAGCCATACAATAAAATAAGGGCGGTATACCACTGGGAACTTTCAGAGAAAATAATTTATATTAAGAATAGATCGAGAATAACTTTACTTTATAATATATTTTTAGTCATTTTAGTTTTTATTATTTTATATGTCATAATTAAAAAATACTGGAGGCAAATATGGGAGACTGTGGCTTATTAAATTTAGCAAGTTGTATTCCTGAAAAACTTTATGGGTTTTTTATCTCGGTGTTAAATGCTCCGTTGAAACCTCTGTTAGGTTTTATAAAGAGTTTATTAACCGAGCCAGTTAATATTGAAGTCCTAGCACCGATTTGGGCAATTATTCTCTACGTTTTGTCTATATTCTATGGATTGCTATTGCTTTATGCTGGGATGAACTTTATGTTTTCAGGACATAATGAAATTAAAAGAGCAAAATCTAAAGAATGGTTTCAAAATGTTTTCCTAATGATTCTATTTACTCAAATGTCTTTCTTTTTGTACGGGATGATTTTGGATGTCTCCAGTTTATTGACTGCAGGGATGATGAATCTTGTTAATGAAGAGTTTTTTCTCCTAACTGCAGACAATATTGTTAATATAGGATTGCAGTTCTTTTTTGCACTATTCTATGTTTTAACATTACTCCTAACTATGTTAATTCTTATGATAAGATATTTGACTATCGCTATAGGGGTGGTTTTGTTTCCTATTGGAATTTTCTTATATTTTATACCTCCAGTTCAAGACTATGGGAAACTAATTTTGAATTATCTTGGCGTTTGCATCTTTATTGGGTTTTTTGATTCAGTAATATTCTTAGTAGCATCTCAGTTGATTCAAATTCAACTATTTGAAAATATGAAAATCATGGTTATGATAGGGACCTTTTCGATGGCTAACTTGTTGATGCTGTATCTTTTGTTTTTCTCAATAATTAAATCCGCATTGAAAACTACTGCCTCAGTTGCAAAACCAATAGTTTCAGTTGCAAAATATTTCGCATGAGCTATCAAATACCTCAACAGCTACAATATAAAGAAAAGATTATGTTTGGTTTGACCTTCAAGCAATTAGCTTATGCCTTTTTATTTGGACTCTTAAACGTTTTAGCATTTAAGAGAAGCCCGAGTATTTATTTTGCAATTCCATTTATATTCTTCTTCTCGTTTTTGGCGGTATTATTTATGTTTTTTAATTTGGATCAATTAATAAAAAATTATAAGAATTTTTTATGGAATCGAGAGATTATTGAAGAGACTAAAAAGATGTCAGAATTTTTTGAATTTGAAAAGATTGAAGAGGATACTATTTTGACTAAAGACAAAAAGAAGGTTGCTGTTTTGAAAGTTTCGCCCATAAATTTTGGGATTAAGCCCGATGAGGAAAAAGAGTCGATAATTTATGCATTTCAAAAGTTTCTAAATTCTCTAGACTTCCCGATTCAAATTTTGATGAACACCGAGAGTATAAACATAGATTCTTACGTGAAATCAATTGAAGAAACGAATAAGAATAAGGGGTTTAAAGAATTGTTTGAGAAATATAAAAATCATTTGAGAGAAACAATCGTCTCTGATAAATTATTGAATAGGGTGTTTTATGTGATCATTCCTGAGAAAACAGATATTAAAATTCAAGTAGATATTTGCATGGATCGGTTAAGGACAATGAACATGAAAGTCTATCCTCTTGGGGAAAAGGGTTTGACAAAATTTGTTAATTCAATGCAATTTAAGTTTATAAAAAACAATCAGGATCATATAGAAACTGATAAAGGGTTTAGTAGAATCATTTATGCTTCAGGCTATCCTCGAAATGTGGAGCTTGGTTTTCTAGATAAGATTGTTAGTTCTCTTTCCGATTTTAATTTAAGCATACACATTAATCCGAAGCCGATTGATGAAACTATGATCGGGTTAAATAAAGAATTGCAAAAACAAAAAGCGGATTTATATACGATGCAGTCTAAGGGGATAACTAACCCTTCACTAGAGATTCAAAATAGGGATACTCGAAATACCTTGGAAGAATTGCAAAAAGGGAAAGAAAAATTGTTTAACATTAGCCTTTATGTTGTTTGTAATGCAAGTTCTAAAGAAGAGTTAGATTTCTTAACAAAAAAGGTGGAATCTGAATTAAATAGTATAATGATTATTCCGCAGACTCCGAATTTTAGAATGTTGTCGGGTTTGAAATCCTGTATGCCCTTCGGAATTGACGAATTAAAAGAAACTAGAAATATAACAACTGAGGCTCTGTCTGCTTTCTTTCCGTTTACCTCTCAATTTTTAGATGTTGATGATAATGGGGTTTGGATTGGAAATAACAATAATGGAATTCCTATAATCAAGGATATTTTCAAGTTGCCTAATCCAAATGGGTTAGTATTGGCTCAGTCTGGCGGAGGTAAATCTTATTTTTGTAAATTATTGATAACGAGGTATTTACTTAATGGCACAAGGGTTATGATTATAGATCCGCAGGGCGAGTACAAAGCCCTTGTGTCGCATTTTAAGGGGCAACGTGTGGAGATTTCCAAGGATTCCGATACAATCATCAACCCGCTAGATTTGATGGGACACGATTACATAGAGAAAAGGCTTAGTCTGATTGATTTGATGGGAGTTATGCTTGGGAAATTGACCGAATCTCAGCGATCTTTCATCGATAAGGCAATTTCTGAATCATATGAGCGATGCGGTATAAATGAAGATTCTAGGACTTGGAAGAATAAGCCTCCCATCTTAGGAGATGTTTTGGAGAACTTGGAAAAGAAAATGAAAAGCTCTAATCAAATGGATAGTAGTGTTTTAGGCAGTTTGATTAATCGACTTGATATGTATGTCTCAGGAGTTTTTAGTTTTATAAATCGGCAAACAAACATAGATTTTGAAGAGGGTCTTGTCTGTTTTGATATTGGAAATATGCCAAGACAGGTTAAGCCGACGATTATGTTCTTGGTTTTAGATTATGTTTATATGAAGATGAAATCAGATTTATCCAAGAAGATATTATTAATTGATGAGGCTTGGTCTCTTCTTGGAAGAAGTGAGGATGCGAGTTATGTTTTTGAAATTGTTAAGACTTGTAGAAAATTTAATTTAGGTTTGCTTTTGATTAATCAGGAGGTTGAGGGATTATTTAATTCTCAAGCAGGAAAATCTGTGTTGGCTAATTCTGCGTATACTTTATTGATGAGACAAAAGCCTGCAGTCATTAGAGATATTTGTCACACTTTCCATCTGAGTCAGGCAGAGAAACAACACCTACTAACTTGTGGAATTGGGGAGGGACTTTTAATCATGGAAGATGACCATACAAAGATTAAGGTTAAGGCTTCTCCTGAAGAACATAAATTAATTACAACTAATCCTGATGAGGTTACTGAAAGAGAAAAGGCTGAAGAGGAAGTCAAAAGGCTTGAACAAAAACTAACTAAAGAAATAAAGATTGATCTTAATGATTGTTTTGGTTGCTTTAGATTTAACAAACTTACAAAAGAGGAAGTTAGTTTTCTTCTGAATAAAAAATATAAAGTTTCTATGCAAAGACCCTTTGGTAAATCTAAGGAGCAGAAATTTTTAATTAGACCTAGAAAAAATGAAAGTGATACACATTTTTTTACAATACACATTATTAAAGAATATTTAGAGAAGAAGAAAATTAAAGTTCAGACCTTTGCTACTCGAAAGCCTGATTTAGTGTTTACGTTGAAAGGTAAAAAGATTGCAATTGAAGTTGAGACGGGGAGTATGCTTACTAGAAAAAAAGTCTTTGAAGAAAAGGTTAAGGAGTTGAATAAAAACTATGATAAGTGGTTTTTTGTTGTTACAAATAGAAATAAAATTAAAGGTTATCAAAAATATGGCAAGACAATTGATTTGAGATACCTAAAAGAGAAAATAGATAGTGCCGTCGGTATATAGCCACAGTCACTTCCGCCCCCTGCCCCTAATATGTCGAGTGACTGTAGCTATAATCTACGAAAAATTCTAGTTATCTTAAAGTCCTAATTTATTTTTCACAAATATAACCAAAATAAATGTTACAAGAAAAGTTAGGAAAATCTTTGCAATAAAATTATAAAATCTAGTTTTATTATTACTCATAAGCCTCTCTGTTCTATCAATGTTATGACCAATATTCACTATCCATTCATAAGACACATAGGTTATCAAGAAAGTCATTACAAGTAAAAAAATATTCATCACTGATCCGAGCAATCCTTTGAGTCCAGATTCCCTTATTGCAGGAATTAAATATCCTAAGACTATTGAAATCCCAGAAGGAACAGCTAACCCAAGATAGATAGTTTCCTCAATAATTATTTTTTGCGTTTTGTTCATTTTTAGTAATGCTGTCTCAAATAATCATATGCCTTATCAAATAATTCTTGTTCCTTATGTAACTTAACCTTCAATAGAACCTGTCTTAGAGCTTTTTGTATCTCTCTTTCGCCTCTGTTGGTCCATTGCCAACCGTCAAACCGAGTCACTTTGACTACACTATCGATATCATTGACTATCTGTTCAATTATTTTAGGGGTTTTCTCAATCTTTGATTCTAAAAATAATTTTGTTAAAGCTTCTTTCGTGTCATCTATGGGCTCCGTATCTGTCTCACGCTCAGCCTTAACGGTATCTTTTGCTAAGTCTAACAATCCTTTTAGATATCCTAGGCTGGAGATTGCATTTTTTTGATGCCGATCTCTTAATTCTTCTAACCTTAAACCCAGCTCTCTAAATATTGGATCATTTATTTTTTTATGAAGTTTCCAGGTAATCTTGATCTCTAACTCCTTTATTTTTTTATCTTTATTTTTTTCAGATATCTTCTCTAGGACTCCAACATTCAGTTCTAGGTTTTCAAGATCATCTCTGATTGCATCAACGGTAACATTTTTATGAATTAACTCTATCGTCTTAGGACCTAGAGTATGCCACAAAAGTTTACCATTCCCACTAGGAGGTCTTAATGATTCATATATTTGAGAAAGCCACTTATAATCAGTCTCATAATCATTCAGTATTAAATCTGGAGAAACTGACTCCCAGTGTCTGCTTAGGTATGAATAATCTGCAGCGAATTGATCTTTCAACTCTTTGGTTGGTAAACAATCTTGAGCTAGCAATAATCCCTCATATCCCTCGATTTTTCTATCAATATCTTTAAAGTGAGAAAGACAATTCTGTATGGCCTTGGGAATCTCATTTTTTAACTCTTGAATATTATTGACTACTTTTTTCATTTCATTAAGATCAAAATCTAGTGCATCAGTAACTTTGTCAAAAACTCCAAGATAATCAACTATTAGTCCCCTATTTTTATTTGGATATAATCTATTCACTCGACAAACAGCTTGTAATAAATTATGTCCTTTCATCGGCTTATCAAGATACATAACCTTGTTAATCGGGGCATCAAAGCCAGTAAGGAGTTTCGCAGTTACAATAAGAAGTTTTAGTGGGTCTGAAGGTTCATTAAAACGTTCTATTAATTTCTCTTGGTCATCTTTGGTCAAAGAATAATTTTTCTTCCAACTTTCTGGATCTCCCTTAGTGAGAGTCATAATAACTGCAGATTCCTCCGACGCAAGATGTTTGTCAAGTTCTTGCTTATAGAGATGGCAAGATTCTCTGTCGAAGGTTACAACCTGCCCTTTAAACCCACTTGGATCAATATGAGTCTTAAAGTGTTTTGCAATATCTTCGCAAATCTTTTCTAGCCTATCTTTTGACTTAACAAGAACACCGAACTTAGCAGCCTGTTTAGTAATCTCAATCATATCGGGTTCATCTAATTGATTACGATCAGCCATCTCATGGAATAATCTATCAATTTCCGCATGGTTAACATGCAAATCTACTAATCTGGGTTCAAAATCTATCGGTAATGTGGCCTTATCGATAATAGATTGCTCAAAAGAATATCTACTCAAATAACCTGTTTTATCCTCGTCTGCGCCGAAGGTCGCAAAGGTATTTTTATCTCTCTTGTTGATTGGAGTCCCAGTTAATCCAAATAAAAATGCATTAGGCAAAGAGTTCCTCATCTTCCTTCCAAGATCACCTTCTTGGGTCCTATGTGCCTCGTCTACTAGGACGATTATATTCTCTCTTTCATTTAGGGCATCATCAGCCTCTGCAAATTTATGAATTGTTGTAATAATTATTTTTCTTGTATCTTGCTTAAGCAATCTTTTTAATTCCTTTCTGGAATCTGTTGTTACAACATTCGGAACACTTGACGCGTTGAATGTCGCACTAATTTGAGAATCTAAATCAATTCTGTCAACAACAACCACTATTGTCGGGCTCTTTAATTCAGGAGACTTTCTTAATTGCATAGCCGCATAAACCATAAGTAATGATTTTCCGGATCCTTGAAAATGCCAGATTAAACCCTTCTTTGTTTTTCCATATTTAACCCTTTCTATGATTTGTTTTGTGGCCTCGTACTGTTGATACCTGCACATTAATTTTATTTTTACTCCGCCCTTTGCAGTTCCATAAAGTGTAAAATTTTCGAGAATATCGAGAACAGTTTCAGGTTTCAATAATAACTCTACAGCATTTTCAACTTCTTTTAATATTTCGAACTTAGTGTCAGTGGTCTTTCTCCAAGGCTGCCATTTTTCTAGTGGTAACTTGATAGATCCGACTCTAAATGATTTTCCTTCAGTAGCAAAACAAAACAAATTGGGAACAAATAGATGTGGGACCGATTCATGATAAGCTTCCATGTCTGATGCACCATCTTCCCATGAAACAGAAGGTCTTGTGGGAGTTTTTATTTCTCCAATAATAAGTGGTATACCATTAACTAGTAAGACTAAATCAGGTCTTTTATTCACACCTGCAGAATAACTGTATTGAGTTGTTACAATAAATTTATTATTTTTTATATCTTCAAAATCAATAAGTTTTACAGTTGTATGTTCTCCATTTTCTCCAAAGGGCATAGTTTTTTGGTTTCGAATCCACTTTGAAAGTTCCTCATTCGTTTTAACTAATCCCGTTCCCCTAACGCTTATAATAATTGCTCTTAATTTGTAGAGAACTTCCTCTGCCAACTCAGGATTTTCTTTTATTTCAGGATTTAGATTAATAAGTGCTTCTTTGATGTGCTCTTCAATTAGAACTTCATTTTCCTGACGTGGTAATTCTTTTGGAGAAACATAGGTCCAACCATTTTTAGAAAGAAGGTCTTTCATATAATTTTCAACAGTATTTTCTTCATTGAAGGTCATGTTTTAAGATAGGTTTCTTGGTTTATAGATTTTAAGGTATTAGATTTTGACGTTTCCTTTTAGTATTTCGTCAGTCAGTTTCTTTTTCAGTTTTTTTATATCCTTATAATACTGTAATAGATCCTTATGAGACTGCTCAATTAAATCAAGATCTTTTACTATTTTAGAATCTATTTTAGAATCATAAACAGGAATTTTAAATTCCCTAATTTTATTAATTCCTAAGTCAGGAACTCCAATTGATTGTACCCCTGCGGAAGTCTGATTTTTTATGATAGATGAATTCATGACATGATATAAATATCTAGAAGAAATATGGTTTAAATTAGGTCTTAACATTACAAGACTATGTAATATACTATAATCTGAAGGGCCATCCAAATATCTAACTAAACCTATTGTGCCTATTCTAGAAAATAAAGTATCTCCTTTTTTAAGATCTGTTTTTAACTTATTTTTTTCGTGTGCTTTTTGTGAAATCTTTTTGGCATTTGTGAAATCAATTTCATAATCTCCATTAAAATTTCTAGGAGAAATTAAAAATGGTCCCTCGGAAAAATATTTAGGAGTAGTATGGTCTCTATCGGCAATTTTTTCACAAACATTTCCCAATACGTCGATCCGAAGTGGGGGTTGTTTTCTTAAAAATCCTTCTAAAAAATTAAACCTTGATTTTTGAATTATCTCTATAAATTTTTCTGTCTTATCTATATTATCTTCAATTTTCCAAAGAAGTTCGGATATTTTCCTTTGCTCTTCTTTTGGCGGAATCATAAATTCTTGTTGTGAGATTATTTTCCATTTTATAGTTGGAGACATTGATCCTTCAGAGACTGAAAATGCAACTTTCCAAAAAGTACTTGACTGAAGGAGGCAAGGTAAGAACTCTGGTTCAATTAAATCTCCAATCGGCCTTAACACCATGGAGTGTGCCGAGACAACCGCATCTTTGTCTGAGATTCCTACCTTTCTAAGATAGGCGTTCCTTTTACCAAAAATTATGTCACCTTTCTTACACAAAAATTTTGTTGCATTAACATCAGCTGTTGACGCAAATCGTTTAATCCTAATTTGATCTGTATCTAACTGATCAAGACCAATATAATATTTAAGTCCAGATTCTGATGGTTTATCAATTCTATCTGTTATATTCTCAACAATTTCTTCAAATTTAACTTTTATCCAATTTGAATTTCTATTCATCTTAATACTCCTTTAATATTTTCAAACAATTCTTTTGTAGATTTCTCAACTTTCTTAGAAGACTTTTCCAAATTTAAGATACACTCTTTCGTTGTGAATTTAATTTCTCCCAAATCATATTTTTGAACATAAAGAGGAACATTTAAACTAAAATTATTATTAGCTATCTCATCAATTGTAGCAACATAGGATTTTTTGTCTAAATTTCCATATTTAAGATAAAGATTATGCAAATTTTTTATATTTTCAGGAGACAAAAAGGCTGTTTGTTTTTCTTCAATAACTTCATCCAATCCATTTATGAAAAGGATTTTCCCCTTTCTTTCCCTTGGTTTATTCTTATTACAAATAACAATGCAACTTTCCATCACAGAATTATAAAATAAATTTTTTCCAAGTCCGATGACGCAATCCACAACATCACTTTCCACCAAGGCTTTTCGCATATCTTTTTCGGCATCTCTAAATAATATCCCATGTGGCCATAATATCGCGCATCTTCCAGTTTTTTCTTTCAGGGAACAAATAATATGCTGGAAGAATGCGTAATCTGCATTGCCTTGGGGAGGGGTTCCATAAATATTTCTACCCCAAGGATCATGTTGCCACGCATTTCTATCCCATCGTTTTATAGAATAAGGAGGATTTGCTAAGCATATATCGAATTGCCTAACCTTGTCGTTCTCAACAAAAGCAGGATTTGATAATGTATCCCCCCTAAAAACATGGAACTCTTCGATTCCATGAATAAACATATTCATCCTGGCAATTGCAGATGTAATCAAATTAATCTCTTGTCCATACACCTTAATATTTCTCCACTCTTTTCCATTGTCTTTTACCTGAATAACCGCGTTAAGCAACATCCCCCCAGAGCCACAGGTAGGATCATAAATACTTTCATTTGGTTTTGGATCTACAATCTGAGTCATTAAATTAACGACTGTTCTATTTGTATAGAATTCTGCAGCGGTATGCCCGGCGTCGTCTGCAAATTTCTTTATTAAAAATTCATATGCTGTTCCAAATTCATCTTGTGGAACATTCTCAACGGTGAGTTTTTCTGAAGAAAAATGCTCAATAAGATCAATTAGAATTCTATCTGTTAATCTATTTTTGTTAGACCAATTAGTGTCTCCGAATATCCCGAATAATTTATCAGGGTTTGCTTTTTCAGTTTCCCTCATAGCATTTCGTATAGCGATACCCACATCTGAAGTAACCTGTCTAACATCTTCCCAATGAGAACCCTCTGGAACCTTGAATGTGTGGTTTTCTGGGAAGTCTTCGCCAGATTTTTTTATAGAATCGCTAACTTCTTCGTCATAAACGTCTGAAATACGCTTAAAAAACATTAACGGGAAAATAATATTTTTATATTCTCCAGGATCGATAACTCCTCGAAGAAGAGTAGCTGCACCCCATAGATAATTTTCTAATTGTTGTTGTGATATATTCTCACTCATTTTAAATTGACTCCCTTTAGTAATTTTTTCATTCTATCTTCAGATTCTATAAAACTCTTGTATGTCGATTTCAATTCATTAAAGGTTTCTTTTAGATCTATTTCTTTAATGTCTTGCTTCTTTTTGACATAACGAGGAATATTAAGATTAAACTCATTTTTTTCAATTTCGTCAAAGGAGGCAAGATTGCTTATGTTCTCAATATTTTCACATTTATCATACGCACTCAATAATGAGTCTGCATGTTCTTCCAAAAAGAAGTTTTGATTTCTCCCTTTTTGGAATTGATCCGATCCATCTATAAACAAAACCTTGCCCTTGTTCTTCTTGTCTTTGTTTAATTTAAAAACGAGTATACATGCGCTTATTCCAGTTCCATAAAAAAGATTTGGACCTAATCCAATAACTGCCTCAAGTAAGTCATCTCTTAATAATTTCTCTCTTATCCTACCCTCAACTCCCCCTCTAAATAGTGCGCCATAAGGTAGCACAATAGCCATTCTTCCATTGGGCGATGCCATTGAACTAATCATATGCTGAACCCATGCAAAATCTCCGTTGCTATCCGAGGGAGTTCCAGCGATATTTCTACCATAAGGATCATGCGTCCAATTTTCAGAGCCCCAATTCTTTAAAGAAAACGGGGGGTTGGCAATAACTACATCAAATTGAGAGAGTGAATCTCCATTATGAAAACCAGGATTTCGGAGTGTATCCCCCTTTATTATCTGGAAATCTTCCACTCCATGTAGAAATAGATTAATTCTTGCAATTGCAGAAGTTGTAAGATTTTTTTCTTGACCATACAATTTCAATGTTCTCACATCTCCACCATTCCTTTCTACAAAATGATATGTTTCAAGAAGCATTCCTCCGGAACCGCATGCGGGGTCGTAAATAGTATCTTTTTCTTTTGGTTTAAGAATATTTGACATCAATGTCACAATTGTTCTAGGGGTATAGAATTCCCCAGCTTTTCTGTTCGTTAGATCTGCAAATTTCTTAATTAAATATTCATATGCTTGTCCCAGAATGTCAGGTTCAACATTGCTTTTAGAGAGATTTTTTTCGGAAAAATGTTCAATTAAATTAATTAACAGTTCATCTGAGAGTCTATTTTTATTGGCCCAATTAACATCTCCAAAAACTTCATATAGGGTGTCTTGATTCGCTTTTTCTATTTCCCTAAAAGCATATTGAATTGCTTGTCCTAGGTTTTCCGTTTTTTCTCTAACATCTTTCCAATGAGCTTCTTTAGGAATTTGAAACGTATGGTTTTCTGGAAAATCTTCGCTGGAGAGTTTTATTGCATCATCAACTTCTTCATCATAGATATCTGAAATACGCTTAAAGAATAATAATGGGAAAATATATGCTTTAAAATCAGAAGCATCAACTGGGCCTCGCAATATATTTGCAGCACCCCAAAGCCAATTCTCCAATTCAGTTATTGTTATTTTGTCACTCATCTTCAACATCCTTCCGTTTACTCAAACTAAGCCTAAAATCCTTAACAATCTCACACCTGCTTTTAATTTCCTTATCAATCTCTCCTTTAATCACACCACTATTTATCTTGGGATAACAGATCATAGAATAAGCTTCATAAAGCCCTTTATCTCTCAATAATTTCACAAAAGCTTCTTTATCTTCAGGCATTAAACATTTTTCAATCTCTTTAACAGAGCACTTCCTATTAGAGCCGTAAACAACGTCAACTCCAAATTGTTTTGCATAATCGATAATCTTTCCAACGATTTCATCTTCTTTTTCTTTTAACTCGGCCAATTTAGTTTTAATCTCTGAATATTCGTCAACTAATTGAACACCTTCATCTTCTTTGAATTCTTTAGCTGTTTCTTTTTCTTCAAGTTTTAATTCATGTTTAAAACTCGGACAAATACTTTTGTAAATACAATAATTACAAAGACCGCTCTGATTTCTCGGAAATTCCGTCGCATTTTCTATCTCCTTGATTTTCTCACAAACATCTTCCTGTAATTTCTTTAACTGCTTATCACTCCTTTCCGAAACTGCATCCTTATTGAATGCTAACATGTGCCAAACTAACTTAACAGATTTGGCGTCCTTGAATTTATCTTTAACCCAAATAGAATAAAGGGCAAGTTGTCTATCAGCATCAGCTTCTTCTTGATCTTTCATTCGGGCATTTGTTTTATAATCACAAACATAATAATTCCCTTCATCGTCACATGCCAGCTTATCAATTCTAACATGCCATTGATTTCCATCGGGGAGGGTCATTCGGTCAGTTGTTTCTAATCCTAAAATCGTTAATTGGTCAAATGGCTTATGTTTATCATAATAATCTTCAATGAATTTAGTCCCCATTTTTTTGTAATTTTCAGAGGTCAAACCTTGATCTGCTTTAACTACAAGAATATCTTTGGAATACTCCTTCGCCCACAAATCCTTATAGAATTTAAGCAACGTGGCCTTAGAAACGACTTTCTTGAACTTTTTGTCCTTGTATAGCTTCTCTAGGGTTTGATGCACCAAATCGCCCATAAAACATTCAATGGTGGTTGGGACATCGACTTTGACCTTGTCTATGTATCTTAATTTATATTGATAGGGGCAATTTTCGTAGGTTGAGAGTCTCGAGTGGGAGTAGGTTGCCATACAAATCTGAAAGCGAGGTAGCTTATAAAATTATTTATAAACCTACAAACTATCTCTTATTATGATAATTGGAATAATAGGCCTTGTCTTAATAGCCGTTGCATGGCTTCCTCAAATAATTGATACAATCAAAACAAAAAAGAGCGGATTAAACATTAAATTTGCGTTAATTTATGTCATCGGTTCTTTTGTGTTAGTAGTTTATTCAATTCAAATTAAAGATACAATATTTTTAATATTAAACTCACTTGCAACACTTATGAGTTTTACAGGATTATTTTATACGATTAAATATAGAAAGAAATAATCAACTAATCATCTCATCAACTTCAATCTTATGATTTTCTAAGACTGCTTTTCCAAGAGTTTGCTCAATAGTCTCATTAATTTCTTTTAACTCTTCTCGATCTTTAACTAGGAAGGCATAATAAAAATTAACATATCCTACAGCCTTTATCATAATAATAAATCTTGGATCTTTCTCAATCATCTTCATGAAGTTGTTTAACTCTTTTGTACAAGAGGGATCAATTCTCGAAATATAAGTATATTCAGTATAGCCGATTTTTTTCATATCTATGATCGGATAAAATCTCAAGATAATTTCTCTTTTCTTTAGAGAATTTATTCTCCTCATCACAGAGCTCGTACTCGTGTTAAGTTTTTTAGATAATTCAACAATGGACAGTCTAGAATCTTTCTTTAGGAGATTTATTAGTTTCAACTCATCGGGTTTCAATTCTATGTCTTCAGGACTTCCCTTTATATCCACCTTCGCTTTCTTTTTAGGATTCAATCTCCTTGCCAAATATGTTTGAGATTTAACACTTTGAAAAGAAAGATAATTTTTAATTTTGTCTTTAAACTTAATTAAAATTTTTGTTTGTATTTCGTCATACCTTTCGATAGTTTTTGTCCAGACTGAAACATATAATTTCCACTCGCTAACTTCATGTAGCATATAACAGCAACTAACCTCTTCAATACTTGTAATCTCTTTTAGATATCTATCAACATCTTTTGCAGAGACTCCATGAATATCTAAGTAAATCGAATGACGACTGAATCCAAATTTTGGATAATTTACATTTAATGCATACTTTTTAATGACTCCAGATTTTTCTAATTTCTTTATTCTTTTGTCGACTGTCTGTTGTGGAAGCCTAACTGATTTCGCAATTTTAGAAACAGATTGCCTACAATCTTGTAGTAGTTCAAATAGAATTAATTTGTCTTTTTCATCCATCTTTTATAATACAGAGTAATTATTGCACTTATTAAATGTTTTTGCTACTTATTACTCATTTTTTCCGCAGAGGGTTTTAATAAAGAAATTCTTTAGTATATCTAGAAGGTGATAGGAGAAGAAATGAACCTATCAAAAGAAAACCAAAAAATCCTCAAACCGACAGAAGATCCGCTAGAGATGGAAGGAAAAATGTCATATGCCGAGAGCCAAAGAGCTTGGGGAACTATTCGTCTTAAAAGTGAAATTTTTAAAGAATTTAAACAATTGAAAAAGCGTAAGGAAAAGTTTGGATATAAGCTAATGTTTTGTCGAGGATTCGATCAATTAGAAAAAGAGATTAAGAGAATTAAGAAAGATATTGGGGTTCCTCCGTTGTTGGTTTGGTTTTTGAAGGAATAATTTTATTCTAACTAACAACTCCATAAATCTCACCAGCTACCTTTTCAAATTTAGCCATCTGAACCTCCATTAATTCCATTCTTTCTTGGAGAATTTCATTCTGCCTTTTTGTTGAGTTTAAATCTTTTTCAAGTTCAGTTTTAGTAGTATCAATCAGCATATCCTCTTCAGTAATTGTATCTCTCATGCCTAAGAGTTCAGAATAATAGTGAATCTTATCACTTTTCTTCCAGCCAAATCTGTATTTTAATGCAGACTCGCTTTTATATCTTGGAAGCCAATAGCAGCAAGCACAGTGCCTGAAATCATACATGGTTAAGTTGGAGAATTTCTCTCCTGCAGGGGAAACTCCGTCGCCAAATAGTTTTTTAGCAGTGTT
>Ga0075120_10001284_pt1 | contig 19960 bp, 14 predicted proteins | sample AntAceMetag02UKL_FD_69792 | JGI IMG/M metagenome (GOLD analysis project Ga0075120, IMG submission 69792) | Saline lake microbial communities from Ace Lake, Antarctica - Antarctic Ace Lake Metagenome 02UKL | ecosystem: Environmental > Aquatic > Non-marine Saline and Alkaline > Saline | place... | reverse complement strand
CAATTTCTTCTGCCGGTATTCCAATTCCCGAATCGATTATACTCACCACTAATTTTTCAATTCCGCCCTTCATAATTATATTGGTGCAAATCAGTATATCTCCTCCACCCGGGGTAAATTTTATCGCATTCGAAAGTAGGTTTCTGATTACAGTTTTAAGTGTATCTTCATCGGCAATTACTTTTTTTGTTGCCCCTGTTTCATGTCGTATTAAAATATTTTTTCGTTTGGCCTGAAACAAAGATAAATTCATCTCCTGCTCAATCATATCATCAATATCAATAGTAGTTGGTGAAATGCTTATCCTTCCTGTTTGTGAGGAAGTCCAGGCCAATAGGTTTTGCACCAGTTTGTATGTATTTTCCGACAAATCTTTCAAATATCCAATCAGCTCCTTTTTCCTGTCATTGTCCAGTTCATCAAAATCTTGATCCAAAATATCAGTAAAACCAAGCAATGCATTGAATGGGTTCTTTAAATCGTGGGCAATAATTGAATACAGCCTGTCCTTGGTAGCATTGGCCAACTCTAATTCAGCTGTCCGCTTTTTCACCCTCGACTCAAGTTCGAGATTTAAAAGCTTTAACTTTTTACTTAGGCGAATATTCGACCGATACCTCAGGTAAAGGATAATAACTGCACTAATTACCACGATTAAAACAATTGCGATAATCAAACGGATTTGTTGTGCATGGTAAAGCGAAATTTCGAGTTCCTGGATGTCATTGTTCTGCTTTAGGATTTTATTTTCTCTTTCTGTTTTTTCAGTCTCATATTTTACTTTAAGATCTGCCAACTGTTCGTTTAGGTCATATGTAAAAATCGTGTCCTTAACTTCGCCCATCAGTTTATGATAGTATAGGGCTTCTTCGGAATTCGACATGGCCTCAGCCAGGAGAAACAGGCCTTCGTAGTTTCGTTGCAACATGCCCAACAAATTTTCCTCTATCGCAATTTCCAGGCTTTGGTCATAATATCTTTTCGAAGATTCATAATCTATAGTTTCAAAATATAGTTTCGCCAGGTTATTCAAGGTAGAAGACAAACCCATTCTGTCGCCAACCTCCTTTTTTATGATCAAGGCTTCGTTAAAATAGGCTATCGCCTTATCGTTATCATGCTTTTTAATGTAAATTAATCCAAGGTTATTTAAGGTGTTGCCAATTCCTCTCCGGTCATCAATCTTTTCTTTTAGTTCGAGCGACTGCTGGTAGTAATCCAGTGCACTGTCAAGTTTATCCTGAAAACCATAAATCTGTCCAAGATTATTTAATGCAGCAGCAATACCTGATGTGTCTGCAAGTTCCCTGTAATATTCGAGTGCTTTCGATAAAAAACCTTCCGCCTCCTTATATTGTGTGGCATCCATGTAAATTACACCAATATTATTCAGTGTTTTTGCTATCGAAAGTGTATCGCCCAGTACCAGTTTAAAATCCAGCGATCGCTGCAAAAATCCTAATGCTTTGTTATAATTTCCTGAAACCTGAGAAATAACACCTAAGTTATTCAGCGTTTTTACGATTTGAACAGTGTCCTTTAGTATTTCACGAATTTTCAGCGATTCTTCCAGGTACTCCAGCGCAGTTGTATATTCACTTAAAAAGTAGTAATCAATCGCCAGGTTGTTGAGTGCTGATGATTCTCCAAACAGGTTTTTATCCTGCCGCGACAATTCAAGATTTTGCAAGTCGTACTCCACAGATTTGTGTATATCAACATTTTGGTAGAGTGCCGAAAGCTGACTGAGTATTATGGGCTTTTCCTTTGGATTAGCATTAATAAGGGCATGTTCCAAACTATCAATTTTATATTGCTGAGGATAGACAAGCAAGCTGAGAAAAATACAAGCGATTAACAGAAATGCCTTCATCAAAAAGTTTGGTTTAAGTTGTCAGCTACAAAAGTAACAAACAAATGACACAAAAAGAAAAGTGAAATGTTAAGCGGAGCGCCTGTCCCGTTCGTACGAGGAAATCCCGATGCTTCGGGGATGGAAAAAATCAAATTCAGTTTGCAACTCAGCTAAATGAGCGTTTCCAGACAACAAAAGTCTTACCTCCTTGCACAAACAACTCGCGGCACAAAACACAAAACACAAAACCCGGAACTTGAAACATCAACCTCGTATCCATAATAATTCGTAAATTGCACCCCATTTTTGTAACTGAAATATTACACTTGAAATTATCTTTGTGAAATTTGATGTAAATAAAATAAGGCAAGATTTTCCTATCCTGAAAAGGGAGATTTACAATAAGCCATTGGTATATTTTGATAATGCTGCAACCACCCAAAAACCTGCAGTCGTTATCGACAAACTCAGTGAATATTACGAACGCGAGAATTGCAACATTCATCGTGGTGTACATTTCTTAAGCCAGCAGGCCACAGCAGATTACGAAGCATCCAGGGAGTTTGTCCGTAAATTCATTAATGCCGGTTCATCATCCGAAGTCATATTTACCCGGGGCACAACAGAATCAATCAACTTAATAGCCAGTAGTTTTGGTAAACAGTTTATCAAGGCCGGAGATGAAGTCCTGATCACTTACATGGAGCACCATTCCAACATCGTTCCGTGGCAAATTATGTGCAAAGAAACCGGGGCTGTTTTAAAAGTTGTTCCGATGCATGAAAGTGGTGAACTGGATATGGAGGCTTTTGAAAAGCTCTTGAACGAAAAAACCAGCCTTGTTGCGGTGGCACATGTTTCCAATGCTTTGGGAACAATTAATCCTATTGATAAAATTATTCGATTGTCGCACCAATCTGGTGCATATGTACTTGTTGATGGTGCCCAGGCCATCGCTCACATGAATGTGGATGTTAGGGAACTGGATTGCGATTTTTACTGTTTTTCGGGCCATAAAGTTTATGCCCCCATGGGAATTGGTGTGTTGTATGGGAAAGAAGATTTATTGGATAAATTGCCCCCCTACCAGGGTGGCGGCGAAATGATTGCCCAGGTAACTTTTGAAAAAACAACTTACAACGAGCTTCCTTTTAAATTTGAAGCCGGCACGCCAAATGTATCGGGGGTGCTCGGCCTAAGGGCCGCCCTGGAATACCTTCAACAAAAAGACCCTAAAGAAATATTTGCCTATGAGGATGAATTGCTGGAATATGCCACTGATAAACTGAGCACCATTGAAGGGATAAAATTCTTTGGGCAGGCAAAAAATAAAACTGCAGTACTTTCATTTCTTATAGATGATATCCATCCTTTCGATATGGGGACTATTATTGACAAATTTGGAATAGCAGTACGGACAGGCCATCTTTGTGCCCAACCTTTAACTGAATTTTATGGCATCCCGGGATTTATCAGGATGTCGCTGGCCATGTACAATACCAGCGAGGAAGTGGACAGTTTGGTTGAGGCGGTGGTGATGGCCAAAAACATGTTGTCTTAAAAATTGTTATCTTGTAAATATTTTTTTGATCAAATATTAATCAGTTTACTTGAAGTGAAACTAATGTTTGTTAAATTTAAACCTGAATTAGGCCAGTACATTTGGCCTGATGGTCATATGTTAAAAAATTTGTTTGAAGAAAAAACCGTATTACTATGAAAGATTTATTTTTCATAAAAGAGCTTGGTTTTAATCAGCTAAACAATAAATTACCTTCTGAAATTGAAGGCAAAATAACAGGTGTTGACCAAATTCATTATTCTGGCAATTTGCCTGCAATTTTTTTTAAAGAGGTTACAAACTTTGAACCTAAAAATCTGAGGGAAATTTCAGAATTGCAAAAACAGATCTGGAATAACAGCAGTGTGGTATTCTTGTATGTTACATCTCTTGCCGAAATTAGAATTTATAATTGCAATGAAAAACCTGTTTATTCCGAGGATGATTATGAATTACAAAAAAATCTTGAAGATAAATTAATTGAAAGCTGCGTCAAAAACGATAGCGAAAAACTTAAACAATTAAAAAATGTTTTTTCAGCAATTGCAATTGATTGTGGGTCAATATGGACAAGTGAAACTGGGTATGCTAAAAAGATAAAACTACAAACCAAGGTAGATTCTTATCTGGTCAAAAGCTTAATAAGCCTTGCTAAGAAATTGAATGATGATATTGAGGATGAAGAGGTCATTCACAGTTTGATAATGCGCTCTATTTTTATTATGTATTTACAGGATAGAGATGCAATACCACAGGTTATTTGGGATGAAGTTGGTAATAATGATTTTTTAGAAATCTTAAAAGACCACAATAAGACCTATAAGCTTTTTGAAATTATCAGTGGAAATTTTAATGGAAATGCCTTTCCATTAATTGATGGGGAACAAAAGGCTGTCACAGATAAGCATTTGAGTTATTTGAAAAATTGTTTAACTGATGGAGATATAAATTCAAACCAAGAAAAACTATTTACTTGGAGGCTATTTAATTTTAGACTGATTCGAATTGAGATGCTCAGTGAGATTTATGAGAATTTTTTGGGCCAATTTAATCCTGAGAAACAACGAAAAACTGGAACATATTACACACCACCATCATTAGTCGAACTTGTTTTAAACAATGTATTGCCTGAAAACGAACTTGAATACAACAAAAAAATATTAGACCCCGCCTGTGGTTCTGGAATTTTCTTGGCAATGGCTTACAAACGAATAGTCAATCGCTGGAAAAAAAGAAATCAAAAAGATCCGGAGTTTGCAATATTATCAAAGTTGCTTACTGATAACATTTATGGTGTTGAGTTGGACAAAAAGTCTATTAAAGTTGCCGCTTTTAGTTTGTATCTTTCAATGCTTGATTTTTTAGACCCAAAAGACATTTGGTTGGATGCTGATAAAATGTTTCCATACTTAATTTATGATAATGCCTCAAACCATCTTGAAGATAAGAAAGGAAGAAACCTTTATAGAACGGACGCAATTAATGAAAACGGAAAATTTGAAAATATTGAATATGATTTGGTTATTGGCAATCCACCATTTGGAACAAAAGGGTTAGAAAAAAACATTAGAGAATATTGCAGTACCCATTCTTTTGATAATCAATATGTAATCCCATTTATTCATAAATCAGCAAGTTTAGCTAAAAACGGGGAAATAGCTCTATTGTTCAATACCCAACTTCTAACTTATCCTAAAACCGGAATTGTAAATTTTAGAAATTGGCTGTTCAATAATAACCATGTTGAGAAAGTTTACAACCTTTCAATATTTAGAAATGCAACAAAGGATTTTGGCGGAAGTTTATTTTCAACAGCAAAGGTTCCTGTTAGTATTGTTTTCTTTCAACCAGGAGCACAAGATAAACAAGAAAAGACTATTGAGTATTGGGCACCAAAAACATTTGTTAAAAACAATGTTGTGGAAGGTGTAATAATTGACAAAACAGACATAAAGTACCTCCCTCGTACTGAATGCAATAAAGGAGATGGTTACATATGGAAAATTGCACAATGGGGGAGCCTTTCAGATTATTTTTTAATAAAAAAGCTGCAACTAAATAATCCAAAATTAAAGGATTTAGAAAAAAATAAGGGAGTAATTATTAAAGCAGGATTGCATGCTTCAGAGAAAGGTAAAGAAATAACTAGAATTCGTGGTAAATATTTAGACACAAAAAACATCCAACACTATTATACTCACGACAAATTTACTGAGATTATAGAATCGGAGTTTCGGGAATATGATGTTAATTTGTTTTCACCCCCATATATTGGTCTTCCTCAAAATATAATGAAACGTAAAGTTTGTGCATCATTTTTTGATAAAACTATTTTTTTTAAATCAGGCATTTTCCTTTTAAAAACCAAAAGTAAAAATCAATTAAAGAATTTTACCATATTATTGAATTCCAAACTTTCTAACTACTATTTCTTTTTAACTTCTGGTTGCTGGGGTATCGAACGAGACCAATTATTTTTGACAAGTGAGTATAAAACTTTTCCTGTTTCAAAAGGTTTCATTGATAGAGAAAATGAAATAGCATTTAATGACACCAATTTTGATAATACAACTTTAGATTTTGAAGATTGCACCCAAGTATTTGATGCTCATTTTTTTGATGGTGAAATTTATAGCTCCTATGGGTTGAAAGAAAAGGAAGTTGCTATTATTGAAGATTTCATGGAATATTCAATTAGTTTATTTTACGATAAAGAGACCGCTATTGCTCTTCGCCCAATTGCACCACATGCCCCAGAAACAATACCTTATGCAGAAATACTTTGCAATGAAATGAATGACTTTCTTAAAATTGGTGATTTCAAAGTAACCTCACGGGTATATAACGTATCTCCTTTTACCCCCTTGTGTATGGTTGTACTTCAATTTGTCAATAAAAACGAAATTACCAACTCTATACTTATTGAATCAGATATTGATTTTCAAAAAGATTTGAAAAAAGTGAATGAGTTTACATTGTCAAAATATGCTCAAAATATATACATCCGCAAACAAGTGCGTTATTCCGATAAGGAAATAATTTACTTAGTGAAACCAAATCAAAAACGCTTTTGGACACGCTCACAAGCTATAGATGATGCCAACACAATTATTAATGAATTATCTGCATTTAGCGATGGTGAATAATAAAATCCGAAAGCAAGTTGTTGATAACCTCTCTTTAGAGTGTATGACCCTATTTGTTGATGCATACAGGCTAGCCATCAGTGCCAAATTATTTGATGCTGGATGGGATGAAGACCAATATACAGCACATCTTTGTGCTTACCTTAACGAACTAAAATTGCTAAGACAATGGTCTGTTTCACCTCAACAACCCTATTATACAGACAAACACTATAAAGGAAGAGAACACCCAGGTAAAGCCCCACGTCCAGATATTCATTTTGAGAAATATGTGTTTTCTAAGCAGAAACCTTTTGAATATACCATTGAAGCAAAAATCATTAAGCACAGCGATTCTCATTTGAAAGGTCGTTATATAAACACCGGAATCGAGAATTTTAAATCTAAAAGATATCCATATGGATGTTTAGCTGGTTATATTCTTGAAGGGTCTTCAGAGAATTGTTCACAAGGGATAAATTCGATACTAATAAGGCGCGGACAAAGAGCAGAAATATTGAACAGAAACAGATTTATTTATAATTTCAATTCAACTTTTGTCTCGAAACACTTGTCAGAGAACACAATTTTGGAATTGAATCATATTTTCCTGGAGTTTACAGCGATTAATGCTTGATAGACTTTGTATGAATATTTAATTACTGATATTTGAAGTTTTTGGATAAAAGTAAAAAATAATTAGTTAAAAAAATAATTTCAAAATATTGAATCAGTTCTCTTTTGGAGATTAAAACAGAATACAATTATGACCATAAAAGATAAAGAAGCGCAATTGATCGCTTCATTCGATCATTTTGACGATTGGCTGGAGAAATACAATTTTATTATTGAAATGGGTAAGGATCTGCCAATGATTGATCCAAAATTCAAGACCAAGCAAAACCTGATCAGCGGCTGCCAATCAAGTGTATGGCTTCATGCCGAGTACCGTGATGGTAAAATATATTTTTCGGCCGACAGCGATGCTGTTATTACCAAGGGGATTGTCAACCTTTTAATTGGATTATTTTCAGGTCACACACCCGATGAAATTATCAACGCAGACCTCGGTTTTATCGATCAGGTAGGGTTAAAAGAGCATTTATCACCAACACGCTCCAACGGTTTAATGTCGATGATCAAGCAAATGAAATTGTATGCCTTGGCCTTTAAAACTAAATATGAATAAGAAGAAAACAGTCATTGATGGTCATCCCGAAAAGTAGAAAATTTTTATTTTCGTAACTTTTCGAGGATGCGCGAAAAACTATGAAATCAAAAATTTCTGGTTTTTCGGCATTGTTGGCCATTGACTATTTGTCTTTAAATGATGGCGAAGCCTAATAACAACAAATAACGCGCAAAGCGCAAATGACAGCGAAGCTAAATAACACAAAGCAACAAGAAAAAATGACAGATACAAAGAATAAAACACAATTGAGGGAAGATATAATCGAAGCCCTTCAAACAGTTTTCGACCCTGAAATACCGGTAAACGTTTATGACCTGGGCCTGATTTATGAAATTAATATTACTGATGATAACAATGTACATGTGTTGATGACCTTAACATCACCGAACTGCCCGGTAGCCGAAACCATGCCGCAGGAAGTGAGAGAAAAAACCCTTTCAGTGCAAGGAGTCAACGAGGCTGAAATTGAATTGACTTTTGAACCTCCCTGGGATCAGGAACTACTATCCGAAGAGGCCAAACTTGAACTTGGCCTGTTATAATAAGCCGAAGACTTTCAGGTTTGTAATAATACAGTATTCTCAACTTTTACTCCTTTACTTAGGTAACTACAAGAATAGAAAACATACCCATGTCCAACAGTTTATTAGCCAACATAAATTCACCTGCCGATGTAAAGCAACTCAGCGAAGACCAGTTGCCACAGCTTTGCACCGAACTTCGCGAGTTCATTATTGATGCAGTTTCGAACAACCCGGGGCATCTTGGGGCCAACCTTGGCGTAGTGGAACTTACCGTAGCATTACATTATGTTTTTAATACACCCACCGATAAGCTGATTTGGGACGTTGGGCATCAGGCTTATGGACACAAGATCCTTACAGGCCGCAGGGATAACTTTCACCTCAACCGCAAATACAAAGGGATCAGTGGTTTCCCCAAAATGGAAGAGAGCGAGTACGATGCCTTCGGCGTAGGCCATTCGTCAACATCTATTTCGGCGGCGCTGGGAATGGCCGTTGCTGCCAAGATGCAAAACAATCCCGAAAGAAATCATATTGCAGTTATTGGCGATGGTGCCATGACTGGAGGTATGGCTATTGAAGGACTGAATAATGCAGGCGTTGGAAACCCAAATATTCTGGTTATCCTCAACGACAATGGCATTGCCATCGATAAAAATGTAGGTGCAATCAAAGATTACCTTGCCGGAATTGTTACATCCAAAACCTATAACAAGCTTAAAGATAAGGTTTGGCAAATGCTTGGTGGTGGCACAAAATACGGCAAAAACACCCGTGCAATTGTCAAGCAGGTTGGTAACGCTGTTAAGGGAAGTATCCTAAAGCGGAGCAATCTTTTCGAAGCGTTTAACTTCAGGTATTTTGGCCCCGTTGATGGAAATGATGTCATCAGATTGACCAAATTGCTGAACGACATGAAGTATATTCCCGGGCCAAAATTGCTACACATAATCACCACCAAGGGAAAAGGTTTGCCACAGGCAGAAAAAGAACCAACAGTATTTCACGCACCACCGGGCACATTCGACAAAAAAACTGGTGAACTCAAAAAAGAAAAACCTTGCAATGGTGTTCAAGCTCCAAAATACCAAACTGTTTTTGGAAGGACCATCATCGAACTTGCCGAAAAAAATAGTAAAATTATTGGCATCACCCCGGCCATGCCTTCGGGCAGTTCATTGGATATGATGATGCACAAAATGCCCGACCGGGCATTTGATGTTGGCATCGCCGAGCAGCATGCTGTTACTTTTTCAGCCGGAATGGCTACACAGGGATTTATCCCTTTTTGCAATATTTATTCAACTTTTATGCAGCGGGCTTACGATCAGGTTATTCATGATGTAGCACTTCAAAACCTCAATGTTGTTTTTTGCCTCGACCGGGCAGGGCTGGTTGGTGAAGATGGCGCAACACATCATGGGGCCTTCGATTTGGCCTACCTCCGTAATGTGCCGAACATTACCATTTGTGCACCCATGAACGAGGAGGAAATGCGTAACATGATGTTCACTGCACAACTCGATAACAAAGGCACTTTCGCCATTCGTTATCCACGTGGAAGGGGCGTTTTGAAAAAATGGAAAACACCACTCAAAGAAATTGCTGTGGGTAAAGGGAATTTTGTCAATGATGGCAATGACCTGGCCATTATTTCAATCGGCCACATTGGCAATACAGCTTTGAAAGCTTGCAACATTCTCGAAAAAATTGGTATCAAAGCAACACTTTTCAATGCCCGCTTCCTAAAGCCACTTGATGATGAAGCCCTCCACGAAATTTTTAAACGCTTTTCAAAAATCATTACCCTCGAAGATGGCACTATCAATGGAGGCCTGGGTTCTGCAGTGCTGGAGTTTATGGCCGACAATGCATATTCTGCAAAAGTAAAGCGCCTCGGAATCCCGGATAGGTTTATTAGTCAGGGTAGCCAGGAAGAACTTTTCCGCGAATGTGGCTATGATGTGGATGGGATTGTTGGGACTGCGAAGACGATGGTTGGTGAAATTGGGAAGGCTTAACGCATTTTTCTATTTCAAAAGAATTTCGATCCCTTCCTTCTTCACAACCTGAAGCAAAGGTGAAACATCATCATCAAGGAATTTCTTTAAGCTCACCGTGTATGGCTCAATTCTAAGGTCAAAACTTTCGGTTGCTCTCCAGGCCTTTGCTTTAAGTAAATCGTTATGCTCATCAAATATTGATGAAACCACCATAACATCAATATCACTGTCGTCATTGGCCTCATTTCGTGCCCAGCTACCATATAAAAATGCCTTGGTAACTGGTATTCCAAATGCAGTTAATGAAACGCAATATTTCCTGACCAGTTCTATAACTTCGCTTTGAGCCATGTGAAAAGTTTTTCGGTTTGTAGTCGTTTTGCTACATATTTTCTTCTGCAGGGGTGAATTACTTTTTAATCATCTACCCCAAGTGGTATCCAATAAATAAATGACGAGAAATTTCCATAAAAATAGGATGCCCCCACTTCCCAGTAATCCCCTTTCCTTACGGGCATTGTAAAACTGCTCATCATGTTATCGCCATAGGTTTCATATCTAACACATGCATACCCTCTTTCAGTAGTTGGTGAGGAGTTGCCATCGGTAAACCCGGTTACTAAAATATGGGCAGGTACTAGAGGGGAAACAACTTTTATTCCGGCAACCACAAACCCATCTGTTTCGGCCTGATAGGTTGTAGCTTGTACCCGCTCATCCCAGGCGCCAAAAACTTTCATTGTGCCTTCTACTTCCAAATTTGCCTCGGGGCTTGAAGTTCCAATACCTACATTTCCATTGCTTTGAACGGTCATTCTTGTATCGGTACCAACTGTAGCGCCTGTTCCAATTTTTAATTTATCACTATCTGAATCATCAATACCCACATGCCAATCAGTGCCATCAACATCTAAAGTTAAGGCAGCATCATTGTCCGAACCCGTGCCGCCATAAATGGTTAATTCCGACAGTGGGCTTGAAGCAGTTCCAATTCCAACATTGCCACCGGTGTAATAAATATTTCCTGTCCCCAGCCATTTCGACTCCTGCCCTGACTTTAAAATCTCTTTCCACTGGCTTGCTCCACCGTCGTAAAACCAAAATTTCTTTGTATCGGTATTGTAAACCATGAGGCCATCAACCGGTGATGTAATACCTGTAATTCCAGCTAAGCTTAGCCTCGGAATGAGCAATCCTTTTGATGTGGATTTAATATCCAGCATAGCCCAGGGATTAGGGTCTGAGCCATCATCAGAAATTGCCACACCTCCAATTTGAGGGTAAGCAATTCCACTGACAAATAAGACACAAATAAGCACCACCGACTTCAATAGACTTAACTTAAAGTATTGTTTTGTTTTTTTCATAAGACTGTTATTTAAATATGTTTGAGCTATTCATCCAGTTGAATCACAACAAATATACGAAATATTAGGCTGGAAGTCAAGTAAAAGCGTAGAAAAAAGCACCAATCGAAATGAATCAATTATCCAGTTTTCAATTTCTTCCCTATCTTTACCGCAAAGTATTTAGCGGTGAAACATATCTACACTTCATTCCTTCTTTTATCAATATTCGTCATTGTTGCTGTAAATTTATTTGCACAAGATGCGGACAAACAACAAAAGCCCCTGCCTTATGGGTCAATCCTCAATGTTGTACTGCCAGACATCATTATGACGGATATCATCACCGAAGTGGACATTCATGTAAAAGTGCCCACAGGGGAATACAATTTCGAAGGCTTACACGAGGTAATGATCAATGGACAGCCTGAAATACTTGAATTTGAAAATGGGATTACAAGTACCCAATTAAGGTTTGAGGGAACAACTGATTTTAGTATTCAAATCGACAACCTCGATTACCATAAAAACATCACCCCTATCCCACTTTGGCTTTCGATACTGCCGCCACTTATTGCCATATTGATGGCGCTGTTTTTCAAGGAGGTTTATACTGCCTTATTCATCGGCATCCTGGTAGGTACATTTATAATTTTCTTTTATCGTGGCCAATCATTTTTCGAAGCACTGTTTAATGGATTTTTTGCCGTTATCGATACCTACATAATCGAGTCGATGGAAAATACAGATCATTTGTCGATCATCATTTTCTCAATGCTGATTGGGGGGATGGTTGGGATTATTTCGAAAAATGGCGGAATGAAGGGTATTGTAGGGATTCTCTCGAAATATGCCAGTAATGCACGTTCTGGACAGTTGGTAACGTGGCTGATGGGCATCATGATTTTTTTTGATGATTATGCCAACACCCTCGTGGTAGGAAACACCATGCGGCCGGTAACTGATCGGCTGAAGATTTCAAGGGAGAAGCTGGCATATATCGTCGATTCTACAGCTGCCCCCGTAGCATCAATTGCTTTTGTTACTACCTGGATAGGTGCAGAACTCAGTTATATTCAGGATGGGATTAAATCACTTGGCCTGAATGAAACGCCCTATGATGTATTTCTTGGCTCACTCCAATATTCATATTACCCCATTTTGGCACTTATTTTTATTTTCTTTCTGGTTTGGAAGAGAAGAGATTTTGGGCCAATGTACAAAGCCGAAATGGACGCAAGAAACAATATTAAAACCAGCAGCATCAACACTGGACTTGAAAAACAAGTTTCAGGATTGGAAGATGGAACTCTGGATGCCAACAAAATCAGGTGGTACAATGGGCTCATTCCGGTAGCTGTAGTTGTTGTAGGAACTATTGTTGGGCTGATTATTACCGGCCTACAGGCGGTAGGCTGGGACGATACAATTGCTTTTTCAACCAACCTCGCCAATATAATCGGAAATTCAAATTCATTTAGTGCCTTGTTGTGGGCATCACTTGCCGGGGTGGCTATTGCCATTACACTTACCGTTTTTCAACGGATACTTTCATTACGCAAGAGCATTGATGCCTTGATTGGGGGTTTCCAAACCATGCTAACTGCTGTGGTTATTCTTATTTTGGCATGGTCGATTGCATTGATAACAGAACATATCCATACAGCAGAATTTATTTCGGGCAGTTTAATTAAATTTCAAGTTTCGCCATACCTGGTGCCTGCACTTACATTTTTACTTGCCGCCCTGGTTTCGTTCTCCACTGGCTCATCATGGGGAACCATGGCAATACTTTATCCCTTGATGCTACCAGCATCCTGGCTAATATGTACCGAATCCGGTATGGATTACAACACATCAATGCTTATTTTTCATAATGTAGTATCCGCGGTCCTTGCCGGTTCGGTTTTGGGCGATCATTGCTCGCCCATCTCCGATACAACCATCCTTAGTTCGCTCGCCAGTTCGTGCAACCATATCGATCATGTGCGTACCCAGATGCCTTATGCACTGACGGTTGGTGGAGTTGGGATGTTGTTAGGAACCATCCCTGCTGCTTATGGTGCCCCGGCTTATGTCCTATTTCCGCTAAATATTCTCGTCCTGTTTCTTATCGTACACTTTGCAGGGAAGAAACTCCCAAAAACATATATTTCCTAAAAATCATTTTTCCGTTTTATCCTGATTTTTAAGTTTCTTTTTTATAGTTTCAATATCAAGTTTCAGTGTCAGGGTATCCATTAGCATGGATCTCATTTTGATGAATACCCTCATGATTTGGTTGTTTATCAATATCGCCCGTTCACTATTTAATACACCTGATAATTGGGCGACCCCTGTTTCAGTAAAAGCAAACGGAGAATATCGTAAACCCATCTTATCAGATTTGGAGGTGCCAAATTGGCTCCTCCAAAGTTGTGTTTCTTTTTCCGTCAGTTCAAACATAAAATCATCAGGAAACCTAAGTGTATTTATTCTTACCTGACGTTTCAGATATTTTGTTTCCACCCCATAAAGCTCTGCTAAAGCTCTGTCTATCATTACCTTTTCACCCCTGATCAGGTATATTTTGGTGGTGATACCATTTCTATTCCCCTGCAAAAATACACTAATATAGAACCATGCGCATGACACTATATTATTTCCTACTTTTGCCCCTCACTTAACAACATTCATGGAACTATTCGAAATTTTAGTGCTCATCATTGCCGGCTTGCTGGTTGGTTTTATCAATACCCTCGCAGGGGGAGGTTCAATCATTTCACTATCGGTGCTAATGATGCTTGGCTTACCAGCCCCGATAGCCAATGGGACCAACCGGATTGCTATTGCCATACAGAACATTGCTGCGGTTTCAAGTTTTAAACAGCAAAAAGTACTCGATGCGAAAAAGGGTGTCTGGCTTGCCATCCCTGCAGTTGTGGGTTCGTTGATTGGTGCATGGATTGCTGTAGATATCAACGAGGAGGTTTTTGAAAAAGCCATTGCCGTGGTGATGTTGATGATGCTTGTATTTATTGTTTACAAGCCGCAGAAATGGATAAAGGAACGCACTGACCTTGTACAAGGAAAAGTCACAATTTGGCAGGTCATACTATTCTTTTTAATTGGAGTTTATGGAGGATTCATCCAAATAGGCGTGGGTTATTTCTTGCTGGCTGGCTTGGTTTTGGGGGCAGGGTATGAACTTGTTAAAGCCAATGCCATCAAAGTATTAATAATATTGATATACTCTCCATTTGCAATTTTTGTTTTCTTCTGGAATGGCCAGATCAACTGGACCTATGGCTTGATAATGGCTGTTGGTAATGTAGTAGGCGCCTTGATTGCCTCAAGGATGGCCGTAAAAAAAGGGGCGAAGTTCGTTCGGTGGGTAATTGTCGCGGTTATTTTACTTACTTCGCTCCACCTGTTCGACATCATAAACCTCAAAGAACTTGTGCCATCAATAAGCCAAACATCATGAAAATAAAAATGCTATTGTTATTGGCCATGCTGTCCATAGGCATGGTTTCTTGTAAGGATCAAACTTCGCAAGAAAAAAATGAGGTGGCCAATGAAAATCCGGATTGGACAATTGTTGTTCACGGTGGCGCCGGAAATATTACGCCCGAAAGAATCCCACCTGAAAAGGAAGCGGAATACAAAGTGAAGTTGGCTGAGGCACTTGACGCCGGTGCAGCAATTCTAGATAATGGTGGTTCGAGCCTTGATGCGGTGGAGGTGGCAATAAACATAATGGAAGATTGCCCTTTGTTTAATGCCGGCAAAGGGGCGGTTTTTAGTGCTGATGGAATAAACGAACTGGATGCTTCAATTATGGATGGCCGTACTATGAATGCCGGGGCAGTGGCGGGTGTTACCACTATCAGGCATCCCATTTCGGCTGCGCGTAAGGTGATGGAAGAGTCTGCTCACGTAATGTTAGTAAAAGATGGGGCTGAACAATTTGCTTTAGGGCAAGGCATCGAAATTGTTGACCCTTCATGGTTCTACACCGAAAACCGCTGGCAATCATTGCAAAAAGCCAAACAGCGTGAAGCCGAAAAGAAAGCAGACCTTACCAAGAAGTCGGGGACAGTGGGCTGTGTTGCCCTGGATAAACACGGAAACCTTGCCGCTGGCACTTCCACCGGAGGAATGACGAATAAAAAATATGGCCGTATCGGCGATTCGCCCATAATTGGTGCAGGCACTTACGCCAATAATAATTCATGCGCTATTTCAGCAACCGGCCATGGCGAATATTTTATTCGCAATGTTGTAGCTTATGATATTTCGGCCAGGATGCTTTACGCCAATATGACATTGAATGAAGCTTCTAACGAGGTAATCAACCATGTTTTGAAAGAACAAAATGGAAGCGGTGGAATTATTGCAATCGACAATAAGGGCAATATTGCAATGCCTTTTAATACCGCTGGCATGTTTCGCGGATATATGAAGCCGGGGACTGAAGCGGAAGTTTTCATTTTTAAAGACAAGTAAGCGCATAAAAAGCTACCAGTCCTAACATGGAAATGGCCTTTAAATCTAAGTACTTTGTTTTAGGGTTAATTTATTGGTGGAGACCTTCCAGGTTTTTGCTAATAAAGCTTCATTGGTCACTAAATCCTGCCATGCTCCTAAATGTGAAACCTGGAAGGTTTATATACTTAAATCAAGTTTGGATTTTTGCTACTTGAACAGATTTTTATTGCGAATGACTTGCATCAGGGGATAAATCGTATTAATTTTACCCCTTGTTGCTAATTGCAAAAACTGAATTCACATTGTCAAATTAAAAACAAAAGTAGCTTATGGAACGAAATTATTATTGCCCGTTTTGTCATGGCCAGCTTTACGTCAACGAAAGGATCATTTTTTCGATACTAAATGAACAGGGGCAAAAAGGGCTTGTTTTGCTCACGCCCGACCTGGGTGACTATCGTGCCATGAAACATCCTTCATTTAAAATCACCGAAGGTGAGCACCTTGATTTCTTCTGCCCTATCTGCCACAAAAACCTGATCGTTGAAAAAAATGACCACAAATTTACCCGTGTAATGATGCAAGATACCGGTGAAGAATACGAAATCTTGTTCTCACAAATCGCAGGTGAGCGTTCAACTTACCTTATTGGCGATCACAGCTTTCGTGCTTTTGGCGAAGATGCCGAGGAGTTTACCAACTTTTGGGGTGAAGCACCAAAATATTAATAAAAATTCGTGACCCGATTCCTGTGTTGAAAACACCTGACCCTATTACTCGCAATCGGGAAATATGAGCTGAGTTTGCACATCCAATAAAATCATGTAAGCTTTCCCCGGCTCAAGGACCTGCAAGGTTTCAATTGCTTTCCCCGGCCAGTGCATCCTGTTACCAGCTATTTCTTTGATAATTTCAAGGTTTCCTTCTAATTGTGCTTGAATAGTGCTGACATCGACAGTGCAAGAACTTACCACAGGCATTATAAGTTGTTGTGGCCTGTGGGGCCACCGAGATTTCTGTACCAAATCCACCATTCGACCAAATCACAAGGTAGGGAGGTACGCCGCCATCTACAACAGCTTCGAGTTGCGTAGTTTCCCCCAGGTTTATGCTTACATCCTCGCCGACATCAATACGCAAAGCTTGTATGGTTTCGGCAATGTATTCAACACGGGTTGGAAAAATGTTGGATTCAGTAACTTTGAGCAAGGGCCTTCCGTAATCGTTGCCCAGCCATTTTTTCATTTTTTGTAGTTTTTAACAAAAAAAAAGCAGGCCAAATGACCTGCTTTTTTTAACAATATAATGTTATTCTACTTCTCTTACCTGATGATAACTTTTTCGATCAGGGTAGAAGTTTGATTGGTAAAATGAATGAAATAAATACCATTGGGCTGCTTGCTCAGGTCGAGTACAGTGCTTCCATTGATATTTGTATCCATCACCCTTTGGCCATGGGCATTGCTTACCATAATATTGTATTGGCCATCAATTTGGATGTTGAACAGTCCGTTGCCGGGATTTGGATAAATACTGTAAGCAGCATTTTGTTCCGAAATTCCTGTTGCACCAAGTTTCAGGTCGCTGATAACCGAAAGGCCGTTTTGGGTAAATAGCCCATCATGGTTCTCGAAGTTTGTGTTATAAACAGGGCTAACATCAACGATTTCACCATTACGTAAAATCTTCATTGTCATCGGTTCACCTCCGTTCATCCCATCAAGCACATCGGTAGTTTGATCATCGGCAAACACAACCAATGGCAATACTGATTCACCACCTGTGTACATCGACATTCCGGTACAATTTCCATCGGCATTAAGCACAGCAATTACATCACCACTTTGGAACATATCAGTTCCCATTATTGAAATGATATGCTGACTACCTGTACGTACCACCTTGTTCCATGGTGTTTTGTAATCGTTAGCAATGCTTGGCAAGGGAGTATTTGCCTTTGTCGGATCCACATCAAAATCAACTTCAACAGCACTGTTAACACGTATCAGGTAAGCAAATCCCGGATAAAGCATGTTGAGTGATACCAGTGATGAGTTTGGTAAAATCCCACCTTCGGGCCAGTAAATCAAACCCAAATGGATATCATACAAGAATTCGATGGCATCGCCAAGTGGTACGATCATCTCCTCAACTGAAACAGCTTCTTCGCTCAACACAGGAAGATAGCCTACCCCGGGTCCTAAAGCAACGGTCCTGTCTTCAAGGGCCTGGCCCTCAAATTCAAAAGTAACTTCATTGCCAAATTTTATCTTGTAACCTTTGTAAGTATCCCATGCACCAATGGTATTCAAAGCCTGACCAGGCCAGAAGATGCCTTCAGCACCTATAAGAATTACCATGTCTTCGGTAATATCAGCCAATACATCTTCCATTGCAGCGGAACCTTCGGGAATAACATTGCTAGAGATACCTGTCCAGCCAGTGTAATAGGTGTAAATAAAATCATTCATGTCGCGGCTAGTGATATAGTTGCCATCAGTTCTTGCATTAGGAAGGCCAACCAGGGCGAAGCGTCCATCAGGAATAGGAGTGTCAATGTAATCCATACCAAAAAAGGTAGTTCTGAAATTACCAGTCGCTTTAGCATCATCAGTGATGGGGTAAACTTCGCCATTCTCAAAAAGTGCTCCAGCATCATCAAACAGGACTTCATCAATCTTCACCAATTCGGCTTCGTACTCTTCAAAGTTGGAAAACAATTGGCTGAGACTGATTGATTGAGGTGTAATAAATGTTCCGGTAGAAGTGGCTGGCCCAGGGTCGAAAGCTGGTGTAAATTGCAACATATTTCCATAAGAGCCTACTGTACCAATTATACCTGTTATACCATCACCAATGGCATAAATTGTAGTAATCGCACCACCATTGTCGTCGATCAGGATAGCTGCTGATTCATCCTCGATGTATTTTTGACCTCTCCAATCCTGCTGAAAGGTAAGGAATACTTCGTTAGTTAACTTATAATAATCAGCTTTAGCATTAACTGCAGCACGCAAATCTGCAAGATTATTAACGTCAATTGGGAACTGATAGGTAGCTTCAGCAATGGGGCTGGCAGCAAAACCCTGGGCATAAGCAATGGCCTTAAAGGCAGTTGTGCCTGTAATGTTCAACAATCCTATATATTCTGTTGAATTGAAATCAGGATCAGAACCATCGGTAGTGTAATAAATTACAGCATCCGGTGTTGCACAGGTAATCTCAACATCAAATGGATCCAAAAATAGATCGCCAGGCACCGAGAATGCAGGCATTTCAACAGAGGCGGCACCGCCACAACTTGCCACATGGAACCCAAGATTTGAGAAATCATCTTTGCCAAGAACAATCCATTCGGAATCACTGGCATCTGTACCTGCCGAACTTGCCCAATCAGCATTCGGGCTGCAAACATTTTCTTTTCTTACTAAAGAATGGTCTTTGCCACCTTTGTTCACACCGGCTACAGGCCAATAGGTACTTTCACCAAGTACGCCAAATACATCAATGATCACATCATCATTAAACAATGCCAGGGCATCATTGCCATTGAAATTTGCAATCAAATCAAGGATATCTGCACGATCTTCAATGTATTGGTTACAACTAAGATGAGCTATTACATATACCGCACCATCAGCCAGTTCTCCTTCAAGGAAAAGGGAATCCTCCCACGTTGCACTTCCATTGTTTGCACGCTTCACGTGATAGGCTGACAAGTCAACAGTTCCACCTGTTCCGTTATATAGCTCAATGTACTTGTTATATGAACTGCCTTCGGCATACTCTGACATGAACAAATCAGTAGTACCACCTTCACATGCTTCGCAACTGCCATAGCAAACCGGGTCGAGTATCCGGCTGGTAAAGGGTTCCAAAATACG